>JAAIGF010107558.1_pt1 | contig 22219 bp, 20 predicted proteins | sample 6487441 | NCBI WGS metagenome assembly JAAIGF01 (sample SAMN13974129, study PRJNA590717) | phyllosphere metagenome | biome: pepper field; feature: multiple bacterial spot infested pepper fields; material: pepper leaves; isolation source: leaves from pepper fields | host: Capsicum annuum ... | reverse complement strand
GTTTCCCTGAGCCTAAAGTGGTGCCTCAAAACCAAGTAAAGGAAGAGGTTGTTTCCCAAGAGGAAATCAAAAAAGAAAATAAGACTCCAGCCCGTATTACCTTAAAAGGTACAAAAGGCGCAGCAGGTGTGCCTACTGGAGAGTTTGGTCCTAAGAAAGTAGAAGGTCAAATTACAGGTAGCGCAACTGGTGATCCTGACGGAGAGTCGTCAAATAAGATCTTTACTGCAGTAGAGGTAAATCCAGAACCGATTGGTGGTTTAGCCGCATTCCGTAAGTGGGTAGGTGATAACTATACCTATCCTCAAGGAGCTATCGATGCCGGCGTGAAAGGGCAAGTTGTTGTTTCTTTCGTTGTTGAGCGCGATGGTAGCTTAACCGATGTGAAGGTGGTGAAGGATTTGTCCTACGGTACAGGTCAAGCTGCGGTAAATGTGTTGAAGAAAGCGAAGAAATGGAAGCCCGGTATTCAGAACGGTCGTCCGGTTCGTGTAGCCTACACATTGCCGATCACGTTAAACCTACAACAGTAACATGAACGGTTTGCGTAACAGCACAAGAAAATTTAGTCAGAAATCGCCAACCCAGCGATTTCTGTCTATTTTAGGCCTAGCGATGTTCGCCTTCTATTTCACTTTGGGCCTGCTGATTATTTTTTGGAGCGGCTTTCCCATTGAAATAGATCCGACATATAAGAAGCTTTTCGGGATATTGTTGATTGTATATTCTTTTATGCGCTTCGCGCGCTTGTGGCAAAATAATTTTAGACAATAATGGTAAAGCCGTTAAACTTTCGGATATCTTTTGCACTCTAAATAGTATACAAGACAACGATTGCCGCGCGGTTAGATTTTAAGAGAGCTAGAAATAAACTTAGTCACAGAAAACATATTTTAGATCGGATGAAAAGTATCATACAGCTGTTTTTGGTTTTGGCCATCTTAGCAACTTCCTGCTCACGAAGTAGAAATGGGGGCGAGAATTCCGACGCGACGTCGACCGGAAAATCTCAAGAGGATATCCTTGTAGGTACACTGGATGTCGCGGTGGATGAATCGACGCTACCGCTATTGAAGGAGCAAGAGCAGGTCTTTTTGTCGGCTTATCCCAATGCAAAGCTTAATTTTATCGCTAAGCCGGAGGTGTTGGCTATACGTGAACTTGTTTCTGGGAAGGCCAGTGTGGCTATTTTGGCGAGACAATTGAACGAGCAGGAGGAAGCTTCTTTCAAGAAACGTTCTATCACGCCACGCCTATTTCCTTTGTGGTCGGATGGAATAGTTGTTGTTGGTCATACTAAATCAGCCGATACAAGCGTTACCATTACGTATTTGACAGACGCGATGCGCGGCAACAGCTCGGACAAGCGGAAGATCGTCTTTGATAATATCAACTCGAGTAGCTTCAGGCTTTTGCAGGAATTGGGAAAACTTGATAAGGTTGCTTCCACCTATGTGGAGGCCGGCAGTGGCGCCGCGAGTGTCCTGGAAAAGGTGTCACAGTCTGCCGATCATGTTGGCATATTGGGTTATAACGAATACAGAGATTTGATCAGCTCGTTTCCAAATAAAAATAATATTCGTATCTTGAGCGTGCAGAATACGCTTGGAGAAAAGGCTGATAACAAGTTTTACTTGCCAAATCAATCAACCATTGCTGCCGGACAATATCCATTGCAACGCACATTCTATGTGCTGAATTACCAGCCGAATTTAGGTTTGGGCATTGGATTCTCGGCCTTCCTAACGGGAGATCGTGGGCAACGGATCGTGTTGAAGGCTGGTTTGGTGCCGGCAACGATGCCCGGACGCGAAATCATTGTACGGGATAATATTTAATTTAACGAAGAATAAAATAGAACACAAATAGATTATGACAAACAGCAAATTATTTTTAAGTCTATTATTGGCTGGAACAATCGGTTCTGCGGGTGCCCAAAGCTTAAAAGATGCGAAAGCTGCGTTGACAGCGGAGCAGTACGATAAAGCGAAGACTATTCTGCAGAATTTGGTGGAGAAGAAAGCGAAAGATGGGGAGAATTATTTCTACCTAGGTAAGGTTCATTTGGTTAACGATAAGTTGGATTCTGCAGCTTATGTGTTCAATCAAGGCTTAACAAACGCGCCGAAAGAACAGTTAAATAATGTAGGGTTGGGTATTGTCGACTTGATGAGCGGCAATCAAAGTGCGGCGGAGACAAAGTTCTCTACAGCGGTATCTGGATTGGGTAAGAAGGACTATTTGCCATTGTTGTATATCGGTGAAGGATATATCGACGCACCGAAGCCTGATTACACCAAAGCGATCGAGTATTTAACGCAAGCAAAGGCTAAAAATGCAAAAGATGCGACTATCTTGGTAGCCTTGGGTGACGCTTACGCCGGATTGGGTGAGAGTAGTCAAGCCTATGTAAACTATCGCGACGCAGAATATATGGATCCTTCGTTGTTGGCTCCAAAGATCGGTCAAGCGGTAATTTCTAGAAGAGCACAGGCCTATGATGTAGTGTTGGAGCAATTGACAGCCTTGACGCAAGAGCATGCAGACTATGCACCGCTATACCGCGAGCTTGCGGAGACATATTACTTGTCTTCTTTGAAAGCGCCGGAAGATCAATACCGCGAAATCAACCAAAAAGGTGTAGAGAACTACAAAAAATACTTAGAGTTGACAGGCGATAATTCTGTAGAGGCAAAAACACGTTATGCGGATTTCTTGGTGTATTCTGGTAACTATGCAGAGTTGAAAACTGTAGCACAAGAATTGGCAAACGCCCCAGGCGTAGATGCGAAGGTATACCGTTACTTAGGATACATTGCCTACAACCAAGACAAAGACTATGCAAAAGCAGCAGAGTACATGAATACCTTGTTCTCTAAAGTGCAGCCAGAGCGTTTAATCCCACGTGACTACTTGTATGCCGGTTTGGCAAACCTGAGCGCAGGCGATGAAGCTAAAGCTGGAGAGTTGCTTAAACAAGCTGTAGAGAAGCAAACAGAAGATGATAACTTGGAAACAGAAATCGCAGAATCTGCGTTTGCAAAATACCAGGATGGCGATGTGGACAATGCGGTTAAGATTTTCCGTGTTGTAGCAGTAGATACAGCTTCTGATTATTATTACGACGCTAACTACTACTTGGGTGTTGGTCAATACCAAAAAGGATCGAAGATCATTTCTCCAGGTGAAAACGATGAAGTAACACCAGAGTTGGGTCAACAAAAATTGGCGGAGGCGAAACCTATGTTGGACGAGGCTGTAAAAGCTTTGGGTAATGTTACAGCTGCAACGAAACAAGAAGTTATTGATAAATACCAAGTAAATGCTCTTTACTTTAAAGGTTTGTCTGAGCTAGCTTTAGATAACGTGGTTTACGACCCAGAAAATGTAAAAGGTTTGTATTTGGATTCATTTAACAAATTGTTGGAGATCATCAAAGCGTCTGGTAAAACAGATGAAACAAGCAACTCGTACGTTGCAGATGCCAACAACTACATTGGTTATTACTACTACTTTAAAGGAGACAACGCGAAAGCGAAAACCTATTTCCAAGAGACGTTGAAGGTGAGACCAGATGATGAAATTGCGACGCAATTCGTTGATCAACTTTAGTATTAAAATATCATTAAAATTTGAAGGGACTGCTTGCAGTCCCTTTTTTTATTGGTAAAAAATGATATATTTGTTATTGAGAACAGATAATAAACTAGTAATTATGGAAAGTGTAAACCTAAGTAGCACTCCAGTTGATTATATACCTATTTTAATACAATTAGGTGTAGCCGTTGGATTCGGTGTATTAACCATCATCGGAACCCATTTGATTGGTCCAAAAGTTCGTACAGAGAACAAATTGGGCGCTTTCGAATCGGGAGTCGAGGTGATTGGTAATGCTCGACACCCTTTTTCCATTAAATATTTTTTGGTTGCCATTCTGTTCGTCATATTTGATGTGGAGGTGATATTTATGTATCCCTGGGCAGTGAACTTTCGCGAGTTTGGCGTAGAGGGTTTGATAGAGATGTTCATTTTTATGGGCTTGTTGCTATTGGGCTTTATCTACGTCATCAAGAAGCGCGCCCTCGATTGGGATTAGCGCAACATTGTGCATCCCGTAAGGGATCTCCTCCACCAATTTAAACTTTAGTATAAACCAAAAAACGATAGTCATGAGTAAAGTGACATTGGCAGAAGCGCCCCCAGGTGTAGAAGGATCAGGATTTTTTGCAACGACATTAGATAAAGCTATTGGATTGGCGCGTGCCAATTCATTGTGGCCACTACCGTTCGCAACCTCTTGTTGCGGTATCGAGTTTATGGCGACAATGGGTTCTACGTATGACTTGGCTCGTTTTGGTGCGGAACGGCCTAGCTTTTCCCCCCGACAAGCAGATATGCTATTGGTGATGGGCACCATTGCTAAAAAGATGGCTCCGGTGTTGCGCCAAGTGTATGTACAGATGGCTGAGCCGAGATGGGTCATTGCCGTTGGTGCATGTGCGTCCAGCGGCGGCATCTTCGACACCTATTCCGTGCTGCAAGGTATTGACGAGATTATTCCCGTGGACGTGTACGTTCCAGGTTGCCCTCCACGTCCAGAGGCCATCCTTGACGGTGTGTTGAAGCTGCAGGAAATTGTAAAAAATGAATCGTTAAATCGACGTAATACACCAGAGTATAAGGCGTTGTTGGAGAAATATGGCATCATAACCGATAATGGTAATGGATAAATTGGATAATCAGACCATCATTACGAAACTGCGGAGCCAATTCGAAGATGATTTCATCGTATTGGGCGAGCCACATGGACTATTGACATTGCAGGTTGAGGCGGAGTCTATTATAGCGTTTCTTGCTTTTGCCAAGGACGATGCTACGTTACGCTTTAATTATTTGACGGATATTACCGGAGTGCATTACCCCAAGCAGGAGAGAGACTTCTGTGTGGTATATCATGTGTACAACATGCTACAAAATGTGCGCTTACGGATCAAGGTGCCTATTGCAGGTCCCGCGCCCACCGTTCCAACAGCGACAACGCTCTGGCATGGCGCTAACTGGATGGAGCGCGAAACCTACGATTTCTTCGGGATAGTGTTTGATGGACATCCCGACCTACGAAGGATTTTGAACATGGATGAGCTGGATGTTTTTCCGATGCGTAAGGAGTATCCATTGGAAGACCCGAATCGCGTGGATAAAAAAGATTTTTATTTTGGACGCTAATATAAATAGACCGAGACGATGAGCAAACCTATCACCAAAATAACACCAAACGCCGCAGTATACTTCGATAACGATCCGCAGGATGAGTTGATTACACTCAACATCGGTCCTACACACCCCGCTACGCATGGCGTGTTTCAAAATGTGGTGCAGATCGATGGCGAACGTATCGTTAGCGGCGTCTCGACGATTGGTTACATACATCGGGCTTTTGAAAAAATCGCTGAACACCGGCCCTTTTATCAAATTACGCCCTTAACTGATCGCCTAAACTATTGTTCCGCGCCCATCAACAATATGGGCTGCCATATGACCGTGGAGAAGCTCTTGGAAATAGAAATCCCGAAACGGGTGCAATATATGCGCGTGATTGTGATGGAACTGGCTCGTATTGCGGATCATATTATTTGTAACGGCATTTTGGGAGTGGATACCGGCGCCTTCTCGGGCTTCCTCTACGTGATGCAAGAACGGGAATTCATCTATGAGATATTTGAGGAGATTTGTGGAGCGCGGCTGACGACCAATATTGGTCGTATCGGGGGATTCGAGCGTGATTTTAACGAAGTGGCCTTTCAGAAGATCGCTGAGTTTTTAAAGCGTTTTCCGCCTGTCTTAAAAGAGTTCGAGAACCTCTTTGTACGGAATAGAATTTTTATTGAACGCACTTCTGGCGTAGCCGCAGTAACGCCGGAAGAAGCCTTGAGCTATAGTTGGTCGGGACCGATATTGCGGGCAACAGGCGTGGACTACGACGTTCGTGTTGTATCGCCCTACTGTTCTTATGAAGAATTTGAGTTTGATGTGCCTGTAGGCACTACGGGCGATGTCTATGACCGTTTTATGGTGCGTAACGAGGAGATGTGGCAGTCGCTTCGCATTATCGAACAGGCATTGGAAAAGATTGCTCGCGAGCCGAAGGGTGTTTTTCATGCCGATGTGCCCGCTTTTTATTTGCCGCCCAAAGAGCAGGTGTATACCAATATGGAGGCCTTGATCTACCATTTTAAGATCGTGATGGGCGAGTGGGAAACACCACAATCGGAAGTTTATCATGCCGTGGAAGGCGCTAATGGTGAATTGGGATTTTATATGATACATGACGGGGGTAGGTCGCCTTATAGACTGCATTTCAGGCGTCCATCCTTTATCAATTATCAGATGTTCGCACCCATGAGCAGTGGAATGTTGATATCTGATGCCATCATCAACATGAGTAGTTTAAACGTAATCGCAGGAGAATTAGATGCTTAGTGTTCAGGAAAACATGATTGTGACATTCGCACCAGACCTGTTGTCCAGGTTCGCGGAGGTAGTGTCGCGCTATCCCGAAGGGAAACAGAAATCAGCATTACTACCTATCTTACATCTGGTACAAGCCGAATTTGGCTGGCTAAGTGTCGATGCCATGGATAAGGTAGCCCAGTATTTGCAGCTGAAGCCTATAGAGGTTTATGAGGTAGCAAGTTTTTATACCATGTACTTTCTGCAACCGAAAGGTAAATATGTGCTGGAAATCTGCCGCACGGGACCTTGTTGCCTAGTGGGAGCCGAACGTATCATGAAACATATAGAAACACGTTTGGGTGTTAAGGAAGGGGAGGTGACAGCGGATGGCCTTTTTTCATGGCGAGGTGTTGAATGTGTGGCTGCTTGCGGCTTCGGGCCAGTGTTGCAAATAGGACCCGAATACACCTTCTACGAAAATTTAACAGAGGATAGCGTTGATCAATTGATTGACGATCTACAACAAAAGGCTAAAAATCAATAAATATGGCACGTAAGTTATTGCTGACACACATTGATGTTCCGGGAATTGACACTTTGGAAGTGTACCGCAAGCAAGGGGGCTACCGTGCTGTAGAGAAGGCATTAAAAACGATGTCGCCGGATGATGTGGTGGAGGAGGTCAAGAAATCGGGCTTGCGCGGACGCGGAGGTGCCGGCTTTCCGACGGGCATGAAATGGAGCTTCTTAGCGAAGCCGGAGGGCGTACCGCGCTATTTGGTGTGTAATGGGGATGAGTCGGAACCGGGAACCTTCAAAGACCGCTTTTTGATGACTAAAATTCCGCATGCACTTGTGGAGGGTATGATTGTTTCGAGCTATGCCTTAGGGGCAAATACGGCTTATATTTATATCCGTGGCGAGATGATGCCGCAGATACGGATTGTGGAACGGGCCATTGCCGAAGCGAAGGCTGCGGGCTATTTAGGGAAAAATATATTGGGTTCTGGCTACGACCTCGAGATTTATGTGCAACCCGGTGGTGGTGCTTATATCTGTGGCGAAGAAACAGCCCTGCTGGAATCGCTGGAAGGAAAACGCGGCAATCCGCGGATAAAGCCTCCATTTCCGGCGGTAGCTGGATTGTATGGCTGCCCCACGGTGGTTAATAACGTAGAATCTATCGCTGCCACTGTACCGATTGTGAATGATGGTGGAGAAGAATATGCCAAGATAGGAATAGAACGCAGCACGGGGACGAAGTTGATTTCGGCTTCAGGCAATCTTGTACGTCCCGGTGTGTATGAAATTGAATTGGGTTTACCGGTGGAGGAATTTATCTATTCCGATGAGTATTGTGGAGGTATTGCCAATGGCAAACGGTTGAAAGCCATGGTCGCTGGAGGTTCTTCGGTGCCGATATTGCCGAATAATTTAGCTACCAAAACAGCGAAGGGTGAGGCTAGGCTGATGACATATGAATCTTTAGCGGATGGTGGTTTTGTGACAGGTACAGCGATGGGATCGGGCGGTTTTATCGCATTCGATGAAGACCAGTGCATTGTACGCAATACGTTAAATTTTACCCGGTTTTACCATCATGAAAGCTGTGGGCAATGCTCTCCGTGTCGGGAAGGAACGGGCTGGATGGAGAAAGTACTGCATAAGATTGAATATGGGCAGGGTGATATGAGTGATATTGATCTTCTATGGGATATTCAAAGGAAGATTGATGGAAACACCATTTGTCCGTTAGGAGACGCTTCTGCTTGGCCGGTGGCCAGCGCCATAAGGCATTTCAGGGACGAATTTGAATGGCATATTCTTAATCCTCTGGAATCCCAAACGCGAAATTTTGGATTAGCACATTATGCGGATCCATTAGCTCCTGTTGTTTCGTAGAGTTTTATACATAGTAATGTAAGGAAAAAACGATGGCTGAAGAAGGAAAATTTAGAGTTACAATAGATGGCATTGCTTTGGACGTGGCGCCGGGGACAACGATATTGAATGCTGCCCGCCAGATCGGTGGTGACATCGTTCCTCCGGCAATGTGCTACTACTCCAAACTGGAGGGAAGTGGTGGAAAATGCCGAACCTGTTTGGTGAAAGTATCCAAAGGGTCCGAGAAGGATCCTCGTCCAATGCCCAAGCTTGTGGCTTCATGCCGCACGACGGTCATGGATGGTATGGAAGTTCAAAACATTACCTCGCCGGATGTAGTGGAGGCGCGAAAAGGCGTTGTAGAAATGTTATTGATCAACCACCCTTTGGATTGCCCAGTTTGTGATCAGGCGGGCGAGTGCAAATTGCAGGACTTGGGGTACGAGCATGGTGCAGATCAAACGCGGTATAAGTTTGAGCGGCGTACATTCGAACGAATCGATATCGGCGAGCAGATACAACTGCATATGAACCGCTGCATCCTTTGCTACCGCTGTGTGTATGTGGCCAACCAGCTGACGGATGGTCGCGAACATGGTGTTATTCATCGTGGAGACCATTCAGAGATCTCGACATTCATAGAAAATGCCCTAGACAACGACTTCATTGGCAACGTGATTGACGTATGTCCGGTTGGTGCGTTGACCGATAAAACCTTCCGTTTCAAAAACCGTGTTTGGTTTACGAAGCCGGTGGATGCCCATCGGGACTGTCCGACCTGCTCGGGCAAAGTAACGCTTTGGTACAAGGGAGAGGAAGTTTTACGCGTGACAGGTCGAAAGGATGCATATAATGAGGTTGACGAATTCATCTGCAATAGCTGTCGATTTGAGAAAAAGAAAACTGCCGATTGGGTACTGGAGGAGCCTACCGTAGTGGAGAAGGAATCGGTAATTACTGCGAATCACTATGCTGTATTTACACCGCCGCCAGTGATCAAAAATAATCCAAAGCTGCAGGAAGCAAATGTGGAGCAGCTGGCAAGAACAGAACGTTTAAAATAAGCAGTTAAGGACATGGAAGGAGCATTCATTCTAGAGAAATTAATATTGGTCGTGATCGTGTTTACGGTCTCGCTTGTTATCGCGATGTATTCTACACTAGCCGAACGTAAAATAGCCGGTTTTATGCAAGACCGGCATGGGCCCAATAGGGCGGGGTTTGGAGGTATATTACAACCCTTATGTGACGGGGGTAAATTCTTTTTTAAAGAAGAGATTATTCCCGCCGGGGCGCACAGACCGCTATTTATATTAGGACCAACCTTAGCAATTATTACAGCCTGTATCAGCTCTGCTGTGATACCTTGGGGGCAAACGCTGACCTTGGGGAATCGCGAGATCGTGCTACAAGTCGCTGATATCAATGTTGGCGTGCTCTATATATTCGGTGTGGTTGCGCTGGGCGTGTATGGGATCATGATTGGCGGTTGGGCTTCGAACAATAAGTTCTCGTTGTTGGGTGCTATTCGAGCAGCATCACAAAGCATTAGCTACGAAATAGGAATGGGATTGTCGATCATAGCCTTGTTGATGGTGACGCAAACCTTATCGATGAGTGAGATTGTTGCTCAGCAGTCGGGCTTTGTTAATTGGAATATCTGGGTGCAGCCACTCGGCTTTTTAATTTTCATGACCTGCGCATTTGCCGAATGTAACCGTGTGCCCTTTGATTTGCCCGAGTGTGAAACCGAACTGGTTGGCGGATACCATACCGAATATTCGTCAATGAAACTGGGGTTGTATATGTTTTCAGAGTACATCAATATGTTTGTGTCTTCGGCATTGATGGCCGCCCTTTACTTCGGTGGCTATAATTTCCCGTTTATGCACGATCTTGGGCTATCGCAAAACTGGATCACCGTTTTAGGTGTGCTGGCATTCTTCCTAAAGATTTTCGGTTTTATCTTTTTCTTTATGTGGATACGCTGGACGTTGCCGCGATTCCGCTATGACCAACTGATGAACTTGGGATGGAAGATGCTTATTCCGCTAGCGATTGCGAATATCGTTTTAACTGGCGTGATCACTATTGTGAAGGACACCTATTTTCCTTAACGGCAGATCAATTTTTGATGATATTATTAACGGAAGCGTTGACGTAGCCACGAAGGGCAACAAAAGATTAAACTATGCAGTCATTATCAAATAGAAAAAAGGTTATTGAACAGAAACCCATGAATTTTTGGGAACGCATGTATCTTCCTGCGATAGCGAAAGGATTGGGAATTACTATCCGACATTTTTTCAAGAAAATTCCTACGGTAAAATATCCGGAAGAAAAACGGCCGTACTCTAAGAATTTTAGAGGGCAGCACTCTTTGAAGCGAGACGAACAGGGGCGTGAGCGCTGTACCGCATGCGGTCTTTGTGCGCTGTCCTGCCCGGCAGAGGCTATTACAATGACTGCCGCAGAACGGAAGAAAGGAGAAGAAAGCTTGTACAGAGAAGAAAAGTATGCGGCCGTTTATGAAATAAATATGTTGCGCTGTATCTTTTGCGGCCTATGCGAAGAGGCTTGTCCTAAAGAAGCAATCTATCTTGATGGGCCACATGTTACCGCGGATTATTTGCGCAAGGACTTTATCTACGGTAAAGATAAGTTAGTAGAGCCAGCCTTCGATATCACCACATTAATCCAAGAAAAAACCAGTTAGGATGTCTGTATTTTATTTAGTTGCTTTTTTAGCGATTTTCTTTGCCCTGATGACCATTTTCACGAAGAATCCGGTACATAGCGTCCTGTATTTGGTGGTCACCTTCTTCACGCTAACGATACATTATATTTTGCTGAATGCGCAGTTTTTAGCGGTGGTTAACTTTATCGTATATATGGGGGCCATTATGGTGCTTTTTCTTTTCGTGCTCATGTTGCTGAATATGAATGAAGAAAGCGAACCTATGAAATCCAATCTCGTGAAAATTATGGGGGCTATTGCAGGGATGTGTTTGATCGCTACGTTTCTTGGGGCATTTAAGGTTATAGCACCGAACAACGAAATGGTGATTGGCAATGCCGAAGTGGGCTTGGTCAAAAATTTGGGGAAAGTGTTATTCAATGAATTTTTATTGCCTTTTGAGCTTTCATCTATCTTATTGCTAACGGCAATGGTAGGCGCAGTTTTATTGGCCAAAAAGGAAGGGAGAAAAGTATAATGGATAATATTCTTACACAAATACAGGGTGTTCCGCTAAACCATTACATCATCTTTTGCAGCATCATCTTTGCAATTGGTGTAACGGGAGTACTTATTCGTCGAAACGTGATTATCATCATGATGTCTATCGAACTGATGCTGAACTCGGTGAATTTATTGCTGGCCGCATTTTCAGCGTATCGGGGTGATGCCAGTGGACAGGTTTTCGTGTTTTTTATTATGGCGCTGGCCGCTGCCGAAGTAGCCGTCGGTTTGGCGATTATCATTATGGTGTATCGCAATACCAGATCGGTAGATATTGAGTCGCTTAGTAAACTCCGTTGGTAATAGATTTTGGGATTTTTTACGTTAAATAGATAGTATGTCTGCATTAATTTGGGTTATTCCTCTTATCCCCTTGCTAGGGTTTTTCATAAATGGCCTAACCAGAAACCGTGTGCCTAAGATGGTCACGGGTGTTGTTGGGTCCGGCGTTGTGCTGCTGTCCTTTGTATTTAGCCTTCTTGCCTATTTAGAGGTCTCTGCAGCCCTTGACGCTGGGTCTTCTGGATCCTTTACGTTGCATCTTCTTGACTGGTTTTCGGTAGGTTCGTTAAAAATTTCGCTTTCTTTTTTACTCGATCCGCTCAGCGCCATTATGTTGCTCATCATTACCGGTATAGGCTTCTTGATACACGTGTATTCATGCGCTTATATGGTCCATGATGAAGGATTTGGCAAATTCTTCGCCTACCTCAATCTGTTTATTTTCTTTATGACGATTTTAGTGCTGGGCTCTAACTATCTCGTGATGTTTATCGGATGGGAGGGTGTAGGGCTTTGTTCCTATTTGTTGATTGGGTTTTGGTTTAAGAACGTGTCCTATGCTGCTGCAGCAAAGAAGGCTTTCATCATGAACCGTATTGGTGATCTTGGATTTTTGATTGCCATGTTTTTTATTTTAGAAACCTTTGGGAGTTTGGAATACAGTGAGGTTTTTGCAGCAGCAAGCGGATTGTCGGTGGGAACGCCTATGGTCGTCGGGATCACACTTTTACTCTTTGTAGCAGCAACAGGCAAGTCGGCGCAGATACCTTTATTTACTTGGTTGCCTGATGCGATGGCTGGTCCAACCCCCGTTTCCGCATTAATCCATGCGGCAACGATGGTGACTGCAGGCATTTATTTGGTGGTGCGCTCCAATGTGCTGTTTTTGCTAGCACCGCTATCTATGGAGATCATGGCGGTTGTGGGTGTTGTTACCGCCTTGGTTGCGGCGTTTATAGCGCTCACACAGCATGATATTAAGAAAGTATTGGCATATTCTACAGTTTCCCAATTGGGATACATGTTTCTAGGCCTCGGGGTAGGTGCGTTCACCGGGGCTTTTTTCCATGTGCTGACCCATGCTTTTTTTAAGGCTCTTCTATTTTTGGGTGCAGGCTCCGTTATCCATGCGGTACATGACGAACAGGACATGCGCAAAATGGGCGAACTTCGTAAAGTGCTGCCTGTTACATTCGTAACGATGCTGATAGGTGCCATTGCCATCAGCGGTATACCACCCTTCGCAGGATTTTTCTCAAAGGACGAAATTCTTGCTCACGCCTTCCAGCATCAACCGGTATTTTGGGTATTGGGATTAATTACAGCCTTGTTCACTTCTTTTTATATGTTTCGGCTAGTATTCTTGACATTCTTTGGAAAGTTTCGCGGAACGGCTGAACAGCAAAGTCACTTGCACGAATCGCCAAAAGCAATGACCGTGCCCTTGGTTATACTGGCCATCCTTTCTACCGTTGGCGGTTTTATAAACGTGCCGGAGGTGTTAGGTGGACAACATAAACTTCAAGTATTTCTAGCGCCTATCCTTGAAGCGGGCGAAGTATCGGGGAAAACGATGGCCCTGAGCCATGCCACCGAATATGTACTGATGGGATTGTCTGTCATTGGCGCTATTGCCATGGCGATTTTCGCCTACATCAAGTACGTTAAAAACGCACAGGTGCCTGAAGCGGATGAAAAGCCGAAAAGTTTGTTTTATAGGTTGTCGTATTATAAGCTTTATGTGGATGAGTTGTATGACGCGCTGTTTGTAAAACCTTTAGGGAAGTTGTCGACCGTGTTTTTTAAGTATATAGATAAAATGGGTATCGATGGTTTTGTGCATGGCGTTGGAGATTTTTTTACTGGTTCTGGAAAAGGTATCCGGTTGTTGCAAAGCGGACATGTGGGGTTCTATATTATCATGATGGTTGTCAGTATCATTGCTATCCTGATGTACGGACTGTTTTACAGTGAAGTATAATTGGTGCCTGATGCTGTTTACTAGGCTTTTTAGATTGTTTAAATTATTGATTATCTAATGGATAACTTGTTTATATTATTGTTGGCACCTGTTGTCTCCGCACTTATTTTGTCTTTCATAAAAGAAGCCAAGCCGGCGCGATGGATTGCTTTGTTTACCTCTTTGTTATCGTTAGCATTGTCGGTTCCCTTTTTGTTGGGATTTGTACCAGATGCCTCTATTCAGTTTGAACAAAGTTGGATGTGGATCGATAAGCTTAGACTTCAATTCCATATCGGCTTGGATGGAATTAGCTTACCTTTGCTCTTGTTGACCAATGGACTAATGCCGCTTATCATTTTGTCGTCGTTTGGGAAAGACCATAAAGGATCATTCTACGCACTGATCTCGTTTATGCAAGCGGGATTATTGCTTGTCTTCTTGGCGAGAGATGCCTTTTCTTTTTACGTAGGTTGGGAAGTGGCCTTGATTCCCATTTATTTTATTTGTGCGTTGTGGGGGGAGGGAGATCGTATCCACATCAATTTAAAATTCTTCATATACACCTTTTTTGGTAGTATTTTAATGCTTGTAGCGCTGATCTATCTTTATCATCAAGGGATTATTCGTAGCTTGGAGTGGGATGCCTTGGTGAAGTTGCGTCTTTCTGAAAATGCCCAGCGCTGGGTATTCTGGGCTTTTTTCTTGGCGTTCGCAATCAAGATACCGATCTTTCCCTTTCATACCTGGCAACCGGATACTTACACCCATGCGCCATCAACAGGTACCATGCTGCTTTCGGGCGTAATGCTAAAAATGGGTATCTATGGTATGTTACGTTGGTTGTTACCCATAACACCTTTTGCCGTGTTGTCATACGGGCACATCATTATTGTTTTGTGTGTTATCGGTATCGTTTATGCATCAATTATCGCCTTTAAACAAAAGGATGCGAAGCGTCTTATGGCCTACTCATCGATTGCCCACGTAGGTTTAATTGCGGGCGGTGTATTTTCTTTACAGCCAACGGGCTTGCAGGGAGCCATGTTGCAGATGCTTAACCATGGGCTAAGTGTTGTTGGCATATTCCTAGTGATTGATGTGCTGCAAAGAAGAACCGGCAGCAGGAATCTATCGGAATGGGGAGGCTTCGCAAAGCCAATGCCTAAGCTGGCGGTGTTATTTTTGATCTTGCTGATGGGGGCTATAGGTCTTCCCTTAACAAACGGCTTTGTCGGCGAATTTTTGTTGTTGAAGGGTCTATTCGGTTATGGTGTATGGTATGCCGTGTTTGGTGGCTTGACGCTGATCTTAGGAGCGGTCTATATGTTAAGGTTCTATCAAAAGGCCATGCTTGGCCCAATAGACGAGGCAAAGCCAATGGTTGACATTCACGGACATGAGCTTCTGGTTTTATTTATCATTGGCTTTTTCACCATCTTTTTAGGGGTATTTCCCAATACAATATTGGGGCTTTCTGAAGCCTCGGTTACGAACTTATTAAATCAAATAAAATTTTAATTAGCGATTGAACATATTATGGGGGCGATCATTACATTAGGCATCTTGGGAATTTTATTGTTGTATTTGGGGCTCTATAAGGCCAAGAATGCGTTGCTTCCCGTCACTGTAGTAGGACTGCTCGTGGCGTTAGGTTTTTTAGTTGTTCAGTGGAATGTTGATGCCAAACCTTTATACCATGGTATGGTGCTGTTTGATCGCTATGCGATCGCATTTTCTGCACTATGTATTCTTGTAACGGTATTGATTTTACTGCTTTCTAAAGAGTATTTCCGATCAATTAGCGAGCATCTCGCTGAGTATTACTGCTTATTGGTGCTTTCCCTGATGGGCGCATTGTTGGTAACGGCCTATCACAATTTCGCCATGTTGTTCGTAGGCATTGAGATCATGTCGGTGGCGCTCTACATCTTGGTTGGTATTCGGAAAAATGATGCGGCGTCCAATGAGGCAGCACTCAAGTATTTTTTAATGGGCGCTTTCTCAACTGGATTTTTGCTGTTCGGCATCACGTTGATGTATGGGGCCGCAGGTACATTTGACCTCAGTGGTTTGCATGATTACGTGTTAGCTACTGCTCAAATATCTCCCTTGTTTTATGGCGGTATTCTGCTGATGCTGTGTGGTCTTTGCTTCAAAATTGGAGCAGCGCCTTTCCATTTTTGGACACCGGATGTTTACGACGGTGCACCAATACTAATTACCGCATTCATGAGTACGGTCGTTAAGGTTGCCGCCTTCGTTGGTTTTTTTCGTCTTTTTGGAACGGTGTTGCTGCCGCTCGATGAGTTTTGGACGCCAGTGCTCTTAACCATCACAATCATTACGTTATTCCTTGGTAATATTACTGCATTGGTGCAGACTAGCTTCAAGCGGATGATGGCATACTCCAGCATCTCGCATGCCGGCTATATGCTTTTTGCGATTATATCAATCGGCGCTGCCTCTGCTTCCAGTATTTTGATGTATGCATCGGCCTATTCTCTGGCATCCGTTATTGCTTTTGGCAGCCTGATTGTGGTCAAGCGCAGAACCGGGTCGGATCAGTTTGAATCGTTCAACGGTTTGGCCAAACAGGAGCCCTTGCTAGCATTCATATTAACCATCGCTATGCTGTCTTTGGCAGGGATACCGCTAACGGCAGGCTTCATTGGAAAATTCATGATGTTCAATAACGTTATGGGCAGCTATAATGTCATGCTGCTCGTCATCGCAGCCGTTAATGCTGCCGTGGCCGTTTACTATTATTTGCATGTTATAATTAATATGTATTTCAAAGATAGCTCAACACCAAAAACACCGGGCCAGCAGCTTGCCGGTACGTACAAAGTGGTGTTATGTATTGCGGTTTTGCTAACCTTGGCATTTGGGATTTATCCTGATTTTATTATTGGCTTGTTGTAGTGCTCTGCTGAGCGCCGCACCTTAGGCATACAGCTCGCTCCGGCGAGCTTTTATTTTCTATAACAATAGAAATGTGGTTTTCTTTTCTTTTTTGTAATTTCATTTCTATCTTATAATACAAATTGTATCTTTATGCGAGACCACTTTTGATTATGCGGAAATTTAGGTTGTTAACAATCATCATAAGCTTGCTCGCTCTCTGTCTTTTCGTGCAAGAGGGTAAGGCGCAGCAAAAGGTGGAGGGCATAATTGTTGACAAGGCTACGGCAAAAGGTATAGCGCAAGCTAGTGTTTCGATCATTGGTGCATCAGAAGGAACCTCGTGCGATGCTGAGGGACGGTTTCAATTGTCTACAAATCGTAAAGCTCCTTATCAACTGCTGATTTCTGCGGTCGGATATACAGACCGTATTTTCGACTATCGTGGCGGGGAAGGCGATTTAAGCATTGCGCTTGAGAGCAACGATAACCTGCTAGATGCGGTGGAGGTGTCCCGCAAGGTCAAATACAAAAACCGTAACCCGGCGGTAGATCTTATAAACCAAGTGATTAAGCATAAGCGAACAAATCGATTAGAGAATCAGGCTCGACTAACTTTCAAACAATATGATAAGTTGCAATTTGGCTTAGTTAATCCTGCTCAGGGCTATAGCAAAGGGCTGGGCAGTATTGGTTTTGTTTTTGAAAATGTTGATACAATATCCGCGCCAGGTAGCAGGTTGCTGACCATGTTTATGCAAGAGCAGTTAAGCGACGTGTACTCAAAAAATGACCCGAAGGCATTTAAAAAAAGGGTGAAATCGATTAAGCAGACAGATTTTGATCCGCGCTATGTCAACAACCACAATATACAATCTTATCTTTCCTACCTTTTTCAGGATATCGAAATATACGATGAAAACATTTTTCTGATCGATAAGCTGTTCTTGAGTCCTATCGCCAATAACGCGCCGGTGTTCTATAAGTATTATCTTACAGATACTGTGCAGAATAACGAAGGCCGTTTTATCGAAGTTAGCTTTGAGCCAAGGAATAAAACAGATCTCCTGTTAAGTGGTTGCTTGCATATCAGCATGGACGACCGCTTTGCCGTGCGCTTAGCTGAACTTCGCGTCAATAAAGAATCGAATCTGAACTGGGTAAATGATGTCAACATAGAGCTGATCTATCAGCCGAATGCTGAAAACATCATGTTTTTGGAGAAAAGCTCCGTTAACATCGTGTTCGGTACCGGTAAGCGGGATGCTGTGTATGGAAGGAAGATATCGTTAAACTACGACTATGATTTTGATCCCTCCTTTTCGGATGATGTATTTTCGGGTGCTCCTACGGAAATTTTGCCGATAGCTAAAGAACAGTCTGAAATGATTGACCAAAAGCGACCTTTGCAGCTTTCTCCTGTTGAAAGTCGCGTGTATACGAATATTGACTCTTTGAACCAAGACAGAACCTTTAAAACCCTGTTGGCTTTGGGGTATCTTTTCGGGATAGGGTATTACCCTGTCGGACCGATAGAATTTGGTCCATTGGAATATCTGTACTCGAGAAACAACATTGAAGGGGATCGTATACGCATAGGAGGACGCACGACTTCCGCTTTTTCGGAGAAGCTGTTTATCGAGGGATATCTAGCTTACGGAATAAGAGATGGAGCATTGAAGTACTTTGTTCGGCCTACATTGTCTTTAAATGGAGAGTCTGTAGCTAAATTTCCAGCGCACTATATTCAGGCGGCTGTGCAGCACGATATTTTTGATCCCGGTCGTAACCTTGGATTTAGAAAAGGGGATAGCTTTTTTCAGTCTATCCGCAGAAACCGACCAACCAAATGGATGGATACTGATGCCTATCAGCTGACGCATTTGATCGAGTTTGGCAACCATGTGAGTTTGGCAAGTTCTATTATTCATCATCAACGGCGTGCTATTGGGGATTTGCAGTTTATATCGTCGGCGGATAACGCCGTTTCCATGCCGGAGATTAATACCAATGAATTGCAGTTTATCCTGCGCTGGGCACCCAACGAGAAGTTCTACTACCGGAATCTATCGCGGAATACGATTATTGAAAAGTACCCGGTATTCAATTTGCAGTATAATCGTGGGCTAGATGGTTTTCGCGGCGGCAATTATGCCTTCGATGCAGTCCGAGCTTCGGTATCTAAACGATTCTTTCTGAAGCAATTGGGGTTTGCAGATCTTACTTTGGCAGGAGGGAAGATATGGGGCACATTGCCCTACCCTTTGTTGGAGATCCCTGACGTGTTCCGTGAAGAAGATCGACATGTTATCGATTATACCTTGATGCGGAGCACAGAGTTTGTAGCAGATGAATATGTAAGGGTTGCGGTTGAACACAAGCTGGAAGGGTTTATCTTTAACAAAATTCCGTTAATTAAACGGTTAAACCTACGTGAATTATGGGGTGTGAAGATGTTTTATGGCAACTTGACGGATGGCAATAATCCCTATGTAAGCGATAATGTCATCCGCTTTGATCGCAACGCCGAGGGGCAAATCCTCACACATGTGATGGATAAATCGCCTTATTGGGAGGGCAAGGTAGGCATTGATAATATCTTTCGAATATTACGCGTTGAATATGTGAAGCGCCTAAATTATTTAAACTTGCCTGATGTACAAAAAGACGCCTATCGGGTTAGTTTACATTTAAATTTTTAAGAGGATGGAAAAACTGGATAACTTTTTACTGGACATAGTGGATAAGACGGCTTATCTAACGATCAATAGACCAGAGAAGCTGAATGCGCTGAACCGAGCAACGCTGATCGAGCTTTCGACGATATTAAAGAGGCTAAAAGAAGATGCCGCTGTGCGTGGTATTATACTTACTGGAGCTGGTGAAAAGGCCTTTGTTGCAGGTGCAGACATCGTCGAGTTTAAAGGGCTATCGGAAGATAAAGCGCGTGAGTTAGCTGCTTGGGGACATCAAGAGGTGATGGACGTGATCTATAGTTTTCCGAAGCCGGTAATTGCTGCGGTAAATGGATTTGCTTTAGGCGGTGGGCTAGAGCTGGCGCTGGCCTGCCATTTACGTGTGGCAAGCGAACATGCGAAGTTGGGCCTTCCTGAAGTCTCCCTAGGGCTGATTCCAGGTTATGGTGGTACGCAACGGCTGCCACAACTGGTTGGTCGTGGGAAAGCACTCGAAATGATCATGACAGGGGATATGGTCACGGCGCAGGATGCGCTGGCCTGGGGATTGGTCAACCATGTGGTTTCCGCCGAGCGCTTGATACCGACTTGCCTCTCGCTATTGGAAAAGATGTATGCGAAATCATCCTCAGCAATAGCTCGCGCCATAGAAGTGGTTAACACGGGTTTGGCCAATTCGGAAAACGGATACCACGGCGAAATCAACGCCTTCGGTACGGCATTTTCCAGCAACGATTTTAAAGAGGGTGTTTCTGCATTTCTAGAAAAACGAAAACCAAATTTTTAGGTAGTTGTTCATACAGGTAATAGATCTATTTACTGTATGAACAATCCCGTATTTTCGCAAAAGGAACGGAATATTATTATTCTTATCTTGGTTATTGCGCTTGGCGCCATCCTGATGTATGCCATGCGTGGGATCTATGGCGCTATTTTAGGGACCATGGTAATGTATACGCTGTTCCGGCGGCTAAACATTTTTTTCATCGAGCGCTGGAAGTGGCCTAAGGCGCTATCGGCCGTTTTTCTTATTATCGTCTCGATATTTATAATCGTATTGCCGTTTTTTGGTATTGGTAGTATGTTGCTGAAGAAAGCAATTAAATTGCAGCAAGATCCGGCATGGATCACGCAGATGATCGATGCTATCAATAATTTTGCTGGCGATACGTTCGGAAAGCCTGATCTAGTTAGCGAACAGGTAGAGAAAAGCGCGGCCTTCTTGGGCGAGCTACTTACCTCTGTGCTTGGGGGCGCTGCGAATGTTTTCATCGAAGTGACGGTGATGTATTTTATATTATATTTTCTGTTCGTCAATTACCGCGGTTTTGAACAGGGAATCGTTCATTATCTTCCTTTTGATAAGCAGCAGTCTGCTGTTTTTGGGCGAGAGTTGAAGAATATTACCTATTCCAACGTTGTTGGGCAAACGATTATTGCTATCGTACAGGGTGGATGTTTAGCAATCGGCTTTTGGATTTTTGGCGTGCGCGACGCACTCTTTTGGGGTGTTATTTGCGCCATACTGTCGTTTATACCCTTGCTGGGGCCTCCGCTGATCTTTGTGCCTGCGGCTTTGATTCTACTTTCGCAGGGACAAACTTGGCCGGGTATCGGTCTGCTCATCTGGGGCTTTGGCTTGGTGATCAATATCGATAATGTGTTGCGGTTTATTATTAATAAAAAAGTGGGGGATATTCATCCGTTGATCACCGTAGTGGGAGTCATTATAGGTTTGCCCTTGTTTGGTATTATGGGTTTGGTGTATGGACCGCTGCTCTTGGCGTATTTCCTAATTACTGTCAAGATCTATAGAAGCAATAAGCGCCTTTCATTGAGAAAGGCGCAGTTAGAAGAAAGACAGTAGGTTTTTTAATAGCCAACGCCTGTGCGACGAGGCTGACGGATGGCAGGCCAGCTGCTGTCTCCACGCCCACCACCTGTAGGCATCACCCGTTGTTCGCGATCTACAAGTTTATCTTCTTGGGCTGCCTTATAGGCCATAACAGCCGTTAATATTACATTGTAACGCAAATCGTCAAATACCAGTTTGTCGTATGTGTCGAGGTTGGTGTGCCAAGTGTTGTTGAAATAACCCCAAGATAGCGAGCTAAGCATAAATGCAGGAATCCCAGCTGCAACGAAGGAAGCATGATCGGAACCACCGCCGCCCGGACTCCCCGGAAAGGTGGTCTTAATATCTTTGGTGATGTGGTTAGGAACAGCCTGCATCCAGCGACCAATAAAGTCGTAAGCATGTACAAAACCAGAACCGTTGATGTTTTCTACGCGTCCCGTACCATTATCTAAGTTAAAGACGGCCTGTGTTTTTTCGACAATTTCCGGATTATCCAACACAAAGGCTCTGGAGCCGTTTAGCCCCTGCTCTTCGCTACCCCATAGTCCGATTAAAATGGTACGTTTTGGGTTCGGGAATACCGCTTTAAGCACGCGCGCAACTTCCATCATGGCCAATGTACCTGTGCCATTATCTGTAGCGCCGGATCCGCCTTCCCAAGAGTCTAAGTGTGCTGATAAAATAACATATTCGTTGGGAAGCTCCGTTCCTTTTATCTGAGCAATAGTGTTGAAGGAGGGCACCGTACCCAAGTCTTTAGAGCTCGTCTCGATCTTTACCTTCGGTATAATGCCATTTTTGGCTAATCGGTAAAGAAGTCCGTAGTCTTCCAAGGAGATGTCTACAGAAGGCACTTTCGATGTTCTTGCGCCGAAGATTTTGTTAGCGCCAAATTCCCTAGACCAAAAGCTGGACAAAACACCTAGCGCGCCGGCCTCTTC
>JAAIGF010041821.1_pt1 | contig 22223 bp, 24 predicted proteins | sample 6487441 | NCBI WGS metagenome assembly JAAIGF01 (sample SAMN13974129, study PRJNA590717) | phyllosphere metagenome | biome: pepper field; feature: multiple bacterial spot infested pepper fields; material: pepper leaves; isolation source: leaves from pepper fields | host: Capsicum annuum ... | reverse complement strand
TTCATCTTCTTTTCGATCTTCGGCAGATCTTCCGGCGTGAAGGGCTCGTTCTTGGCAAAGTCGTAATAAAAGCCGTTTTCGATGACCGGGCCGATGGTGACCTGCGTACCGGGCCACAATTCCTGCACGGCTTCAGCCATGACGTGCGCGGCATCGTGGCGGATGAGTTCCAGTGCCCTCTTGTCGTCACGGGTCACGATCTCGATCTTGCCATCGACGATGGTATCGGAAAGGTCGCGCAGATCGCCGTCGAGCGCGATGGCTACGGCCTTCTTGGCAAGCGACTTCGAAATGGAGTCGGCGACATCACGTCCGGTCGTACCTGCTGGGTACTGACGAACGGAGCCATCGGGAAATGTAAGGGAAACGGCTTCTGACACTTTAATTCTCCTGTCCAGTCCCGCCAACGAATGCGGGTGGTCAAAACATGCGCCGAAATGGTTCGGCTCGAACGACAGCCTGATAGGCCGAAAATGCCGCAGAGTAAAGGCGTTGGCCCTCTTAGAGGCTCCAGAAGTTCGAAGCTTCCGGCGGCAGATCGCGCAAAGCTTCACTTAGACCCAGCTCGCCCATATCGCGCCGAAGCGCCTGGGAAACGCATTGAATGGCATCATCGACAGAAACATTGTGATTGTGGCGTAGCGTTTTTACTTCTCGATTCATCGCGTCGATCTGCACGAATGGCCGTAACGGTTCGGCAATGTCCCAATCACTAATGAATAAAGCTCCGAGAAGGAGCGGCAGCTTGGATGCAAAACGTGCCGCATCCGCCACATCAAGCCGACGGCGGAATACCTGAAACACACCCTGAAGCATGGTATAGCATTGATGGGTGGTCTGGAGACCGGAAATATCCCGCAAGTCCAGCAGGAAGGCTTCGAAATCATCCGATGCATTACGATAATCTTCAGGTACCGTCATAAGTCTGCTTCCCGCTTGTGACTTTTCCAGAGCCGCCACGGCGTGAACCAATATTGCCGCTCGCCAAGCTTTTCGACAACGGGATCAAGCCCGCTCGTTCCGCCCGGCCCGCATCTTGCGACCCGAAAGAGTGTCATCCATCCGCCAGACCATAAACCATGGCGCGCAACTGCCTCGTATCCATATTCCGAGCAGGTGGGAATATGGCGGCATGAGTTGCCGATGAAGCCCGAAAGCGTCAATTGATAAAACCTGATCAATCCAATGCCGAGCAGACGGCCCGGCGTCTTGCGAAAGGGTCCGCTCCAGTTGCGAGACCGGGAAACACGCTCCGACGGTCCGTGATTACATCCGGTTTGACCGCACATCTTTCAACTCGCTGCGGATAGTGGTGATTTCGCCTCGAGTTGGTCGAGACAGTCGCAGACCGCTTCAAAAGTCAGCATGGTGGAGGCATGGCGGGCCTTGTAATCCTTGACGGGTTTCAGCACCCTCATGTCTTCGAACCGTCCATCCGGCCCCTCACCGCCATTCGTCAGCATGTCTATCATGTCCTGTCGCGCCTTGCGGATTTCAGCGGTGCTGGCACCGACGACATTGTGCGCCATGATGGAGGACGAAGCCTGCCCCAACGCACAGGCTCGTACCTCGTGGGAAAAGGCCGACACGATATCGTCTTCCAGTTTGATATAGACTTTGACTTTGGAGCCGCAGAGTTTGGAGTGCTTCTGCGCGCTCGCATCCGCATCCGGCATGGCACCGGCAAGCGGAATGTTACCGGCAAATTCCAGAATGCGATTGTTGTAGATGTCGTCCATTTTCAATGATCCAAACAGAAAGCGCGGGCATGAGGTCGCAACTGCTTACAATTTTTAAACGATGTGTCGTTGACGAGAAAGCTTTTCTGCCCTGCCCTTACATAATATGTTATTCCATATGGCGGACATCAAGTTGGCATGAATTTTAACCGCGGCGAGAATGAAACGATGTCCAGTGTCTTGCCAAAAAGCGGAAAAACAACCAGATAGCTGCAACGGAGCGTGAAATCGCGCTTCTCGGGATTTAATTCAGGTGTGGCCTTGAACCACATCGGGAGATGAAAAAATGGATGCAATCGTGAAGAATTTCCCCGGCGCAGGCGCAATCGACGATGCGGTCGATTCTCGCCCAACGCAGGCCGAAGCCGAAGAAGCCGTGCGCGTTCTTCTGCGCTGGGCCGGCGACGACCCGACCCGTGAGGGTCTTCTCGACACGCCAAAGCGCGTGGCAAAATCATATCGCGAGCTGTTTTCCGGCTACGATCTCGAGGCGACGAGCGTGCTCGGCACCTTCTTCGAGGAAGTTGGCGGATATGACGACATCATCCTCGTGCGGGATATTCCGTTCTATTCTCACTGCGAACACCACATGGTGCCGATTATCGGCAAGGCACATGTTGCCTATCTGCCAAGCGGTCGCGTTCTCGGCCTGTCCAAGATCGCCCGCGTGGTGGAAATCTTCGGTCGCCGCCTGCAGACGCAGGAAACCATGACGGCGCAGATCGCATCCGCCATCAACGACACGCTGAAGCCGCGCGGCGTGGCTGTCATGATCGATGCCGAGCATATGTGCATGTCCATGCGCGGTGTGCAGAAGCAAGGATCCACGACCCTGACGACAAGCTTCACCGGCACGTTCAAGTCCGAGCCTGCCGAACAGGCACGCTTCATGTCCATGGTGCGCAACCGCTAACGCGGTCTGCGCCCTCTTCCTCAGAGGTATCGATGTCCGCGACATTTCCAGCAGCGCCTTCGGACAAACAGGCGCTGGAGGCCGCTGGTCTCTTCTCTCCGAAATTCAACAGCAATGGATTGGTGACGGCAGTCGTTACCGATGCGAAGGACGGTGAGCTTCTGATGGTGGCGCATATGAACGCCGAAGCTCTCAAGCTTACTCTGGAAACGGGCGTCGCGCATTATTACAGCCGCTCTCGCGACAAAATCTGGAAAAAGGGCGAGACATCCGGCAATCTCCAGACCGTGCGCGAATTTCGCACCGACTGCGACCAGGATGCCGTATGGCTGAAGGTCTCCGTCGCAGGCCATGACGCCACGTGCCATACGGGACGTCGCTCCTGCTTTTATCGCACCGTGACATTGGTGAACGGTAACGCCGTTACCACGATCACGGACGATGAGCGGCATTTCGATCCAGCCACCACCTATGGTTCAAATTCCCCGTCCTGATCACGACAATCTTTCCCATTTCTTTGCCTTTTGCTACGACTATGTGACAGAGCCGGGAGGAAATTTGCGGCTCGTTGCAGATTGGACCAGGAGTGCTTTGAATGCTTGGGTGGGGAATAAACCGCGATAATCCATCGACTGTCACCACTTTGGATAATCTGGAACAGAGTGTTCTGGCGCCCAAGCCAACGCTTCCGCCCAATCGTATCGCGCTTGCGCTGGGCGGCGGCGCGGCGCGCGGGTGGGCGCATATCGGCGTTTTGCGCGCACTGGATGAGGCGGGCGTCAAAATTGGCATGATTGCCGGAACCTCCATCGGCGCGCTCGTCGGCGGCTGTTATCTTGCTGGCAAGCTGGATGAACTGGAAGAGTTCGCCCGCTCCCTGACCATGCGGCGCATTGCCGGACTTTTGGACCTGACCATCGGCGGCGGCGGGTTGTTCGGCGGCATGCGGCTGACCAAGCGCATGCAGGAGCATCTCGAAGGTCTGAACATCGAGGATCTCGAGCATCCTTTCATCGCTGTCGCCACCGAACTGCGCACCGGCCATGAGGTCTGGATCCATCAGGGTGACCTGATCACCGCGCTACGCTCCTCCTACGCCTTGCCCGGCATCTTCGAACCGGTTCGATGCAATGGCAGGACGCTGATCGATGGCGCGCTGGTCAACCCTGTTCCCGTTTCCGTCTGCCGCGCTTACGAGCAGGCGCTGGTGGTGGCGGTGAACCTCAACTATGATATTTTCGGACGCTCTGCCGTGGTGAAGCATGCCGCAGGTCCAGCCACCAACCAGCCTCTGGTCAAGACGCCGACAGACATACAGTCGAAGATGGGTCTGCCGGGCGTGATGGTTCAGTCGTTCAACATCATTCAGGACAGAATTTCACGCGCGCGTCTGGCCGGCGATCCGCCGGATCTGACGCTGCACCCGCGCATCAGCCAGATCGGGCTTTCGGAATTTCACCGTGCGGCGGAATCCATCGATCAGGGCTATGAAGAAACCCGCTCGCGAATTCCTGAATTGAAGCGGATGCAGCAGGTTTTTCAGCCGTGACGAAAAAAGAGAGCGAGTCTTTGCCCGCTCTCTTGGGCAAAACTCAGCCCGCAATATAAGCCTTGATATGCTCGGCTTCCGCTTCGATTTCGCCGATGCGGGATTTCACCACGTCACCGATCGAGATGATCCCGGCCAGACGACCGTTAGCCTCCACAGGCAAGTGACGGAACCTGCCGCCGGTCATGATCTCCATGAGATCATCGGTGGTCGATTCTTCGCTGCAGCGGGTCACGTTCTTCGTCATCACATCGGAAACGGTTGTCTTCAAGGCAGCGGCAGCTTTGGCCGCGACGGCGCGTACCAGATCGCGCTCGGTGAAGATGCCGAGGACCGCGCCTTTATGATCGGTAACGACGACTGCACCGATACGGTGTTCGTAAAGCGTGACTGCGGCATCGGCGAGCGTCATATCGGGATCGACGGTTACGACTTCCCTGCCCTTCAGATCGAGAATCTCTTTAACAAAGACCGGCATTTCTTACCTCCTCTTCGATGGCCGACATCTGCCGCGACCAGTCTCCTCCCCGGCCTCGGCAAATCATGATGCCAATTATGTGCGCCCGACTCGGGCGGAAATCAACAGCATTTCCAGTCGGTGAAAACTTCAATCGATTGAGTATGTTCCGACTATTCGGAGACCTTGCGATCAAACAAACCGAAAAGAAGGAAGCCGAAGAAGAAGCCGAAAATATGGGCGTCCCAGGCCACTTCGCCCGCCATATCACCGAAGAGTGGCACGCCGAATGCAATCAGGAAATTGCCTGCCAGCCACATGATGGTGAAGATCAAAACGGTGCGGTTGCTGAGCGCCTGAAAGATGCTCTGCCGAGGCAGAAGGTGGCCATAAGCCGGGTGGTAGCGCTGCCCTCTAGGCGGAAATGCGAAGCGGCAGGCTGCGCCCATCAGTGCTGAAACAACGCCAGAAGCGCCGATCAAAACGGTGACGCTGCCCCAATGAAGCGCAGTATGGCCGAAGGCGGAAACAGCCGCCGAAACGATCCAGAAGATCGCAAAGCGCGCAGTGCCGATGCGGCGCGCAACAGGTGCGCCGAAAGCCATCAGCCAAAGCCCGTTGAACAGAATATGCTCGATGCCACCATGCAGGAAAGAATAGGTAACCGGCGTCCAGAGCCACTCATAGCCCTGCTCCGCCAACGAAACGACGTAGCGTGCCGGGATGAAACCGAAGGTGAAAAGAAACCAGCCATATGTCTCATCCGAGAACAGATAGGTCGAGGCCAAGTGGATGGCGATCATGAAACCCAGAACACCGACAAGCACGGATGGCAGATTGAAAACGGGCTCCCTTTGGGTCGGCTGCTCTTCGTGCGGCTCTTCCGTTTCAGGCAATTCGCCGCCTTCATGATGCGTCATGGAGCTTCCCGTTCCTTAGCTTGAGTCTCGTCTTTGACAGATATAGGAAGGGTTGCTGAAATAAAAGCAGCTCCTCTGGCACGAAAATCGCATTACCTCTCTTACCCTGCAACATGACGTGCAGAGCTGTTTCAAAACAATACGTTTTGATGCGGCGGAGAGAGCATCATGAAGAACGCTACGAGCCTGGAGCTCTATCATTACTGGAACAATCTGCGCGGATCGCGAACAGCACCCTTGCGCAATCACGTCGATCCGATGGCAATCAGGAGCATTCTGCCTGATCTCTTCACGCTGAAAAACGAAAGCTCAGACAGCGACCCGATTTTCAGCCTCACCGGAACTCGTCTCTATAATCTGTTTCAGCGCGAGCTGCGCGGAACGGCATTCGCTTCCCTCTGGGAACGTGATGCAGCCGCTTTCGCGACTAGGATTGTGTTTGGCGTTCAAGAACATGGCTTACCGGTGGTCTTCGATATAGCCGGGGCATATGCGGATGACCTCCCTGAGATATCGCTCGAAATGCTCCTGCTGCCGTTGGATGAGGATGCTGGCGGACGCCGCCGTATTCTCGGCTGTCTTGGCAGCGAGCCTGCAATCAGTGACTTTTCCCGCCCGCTGGATCATCTAAAACTGATGAGAAGCAGGCTGCTGGAAGTCACGCCACAGGTTTGTCCAGGAGCATCGAATGATGTATCAATCGATCTATTGTCGCGCTTGCGTGGATAAAGGAGATTTAGCTGGATTATTGGTGTAGTACAAAACCGTCTGTTAACCCGGACATTGTAAACAGCGTCTATCGTTGCTTCTTATAACACAGCGCAGATTCATGTTCGCATCACGTTCAGTCAACACCTTCGCCGCACACAAGCCAGCTGAAACCGTGGAAGCGGCAGGCAGCGTAAGTGTGGGCCTGTCCGGTCGTCTGATGTTGCCGAGCGAAGACGAGTTCGATTGCACGGCAACCGAAATGACTGCCGAAACGGCAAAGTTCACCTGCTTTGCGCGCCCAAGCCGCGGCGAGCGCATCATTGCCTATCTGCAGCATATCGGTCGCCTCGAGGGCAAGGTTGCGACGCTGACGCCGGATGGCTTCACGATTTCCATCGCCGCGACAGAACGTAAACGGGAAAAGCTTGCGGCCCAGCTGGCCTGGATTGCCAAGCGCCAGGCACTCGGCTTGCCGGAAGACCGACGTCACGACCGTCTATCGCCGCGCAATCCGAAAGCCGAGCTGATGTTGAACGACGGGAACCTCGTTCCCTGCCGCATCATCGACCTTTCGCTTTCCGGCGCCGCCATCGAAATCGACATTCGCCCTGAAATGGGCAGCAATGTCCGCCTTGGCAACATGGCAGGCCGCATCGTCCGTCATTTCATGGAAGGCGTCGCTATCGAGTTCGACAGCGTTCAGTCCAAGGACGCTTTGATAGAATTCCTCTAAACCAGTTCATTCGGGTTTTCGATAACCGGCGGCGCCCAGCGTTCGCCGGTTTTTTGTTGTCATTTTTCGTTCTCGAATATCGATAATCCGGTCGTATCAGCGAAACTCGCCTGTGCCAAAGCGGGAAAATCAAGAAATTTCAGAAAAATCGCAGGAAATTTTGGTTGAAAACGCGATTTTTTCGACAGTTTTTGAGCGAAAACCGCCTGTTTCTAGCGGTTTTTCTGCTGATTTGGCAGCAGAAACATGCTCAACAAGAGGTTTACGCGGGCGATATTACCCCAAAATCGCATTCCAGCATTAACCTTCAGATTTGCAGAGGCCTTCAAAACCAGCATTTTCAGACTACCACACACGGGCAATACTCTAACGCGATTGATAAGATTTTACTCAAATTCAATTCAAATAAGCATCAAATAAGCCTTTGATTTTGCTAAATTAAGCTTCGAATTTGAGCGCGGTTTTTTGCGTGCGGTCAAAACGTCGCTGGCATTGTCTTCTCACAACGGGGAGACAAGAAATGAAAAACTACAGCCGTTTTGGATTTATCGTCGCAGCTCTTATCGCAGGTGCATTCGCCCCACAGGCAGAAGCATCGCCAGCAGCTGCAATGCGCATCATCGGCAAGGCAAACCCGCCGATTGGCCATTACGAGTTCTGCCAGACCTATCAGAGCGAATGCCAGCCTACGTCAGCGGATATGGGGCCACTGAAGCTGACGGAAGAAACCTGGAAGACGATGCTGGACGTGAACTACACGGTCAACACCACCATCACGCCGATGACGGATATGGAACTCTATGGCGTTGAAGAACGCTGGGCCTACCCAACGACCGCTGGCGACTGTGAAGACTTCGTGCTGCTGAAGCGCAAGATGCTGATGGGCAAGGGCATTGCCGCCTCCAACCTGCTGATCACCGTCGTTCTTCAGCCGAATGGCTCCGGTCACGCTGTTCTGACCGTTCGCACGGATCGTGGCGACTTCATTCTCGACAATCTGCGCAACAAGGTCATGGACTGGTCTGAAACGGAATATACCTATCTGAAGCGTCAGGATTCCAACAATCCGGGCCGCTGGGTCAAGGTACAGGATGGCCGCAACGTCAGCGCGGTTGCCGGCATCAAGAACTGATCGCCTAGCGCATCGGCACAAAAATCGGAATCGATTTTGTAAAGCACGATGCGTAGGTTCAAAGAGTTAGAGCGCCGTGCGTCCTTAAGGACGCACGGCGCTCTAAGACGGCCTCCCCGCCGTCCACCCGCGATATCTGGCCCGGCCACCCTACCCCGTCTCAAGGCCGAGCCATAGAGCCGGTTCCGTTGCCCCCGGAACCGGCTTTTCTTTTGCTGATTTCAGAGCAGTCCCAGTTCCGCCAGTTCGCGGCGAAGGTCCGACGGCATATCGTCGGAAAGACCGGCGCCTCCGAGATCGCGGGGCGCTTCCTCGTCTTTCAGATAACGCCAGCCCTGAAACGGACGTTTCGGCGCAGGAGAGGTTTCGATGACCTCCGGCCCAAGCACCAGATCGCAACGCGTAATGCCATCACCACCTGTGAAGGAGCGGATATCGAGAAGCTTCTGTCGCGCCTGAACCTGCCCTTTGATCACCCAATAGAGCGAACCGCCTTCCAGCAGTTCTTCCATGCGTTTAGGGATCATGCGCGTGGTGTGGACGCTATGCGGCTCCAGACCCGCGGCAATGGCGGTGAGTGAACGCTGCGAAACCCAATCCCGCAGATCTTCGATGGAATCCGCGCCGACGCAAAGCTTGATGAGATGTAGAGCCATATTGCTATCAATGCCGTTTTGACAGGCGCGTCAAGCGCCCGTCATTGCGGTTCTATGCTGGGTAGTCAGCATTCCACCACATTCACCGCAAGGCCACCCGTGGAGGTTTCCTTGTATTTCTCGCTCATATCGTTGCCGGTCTGGCGCATGGTTTCGATGCAGGCATCCAGCGGCACGAAATGCTGGCCATCGCCCTTCAACGCGAGCGAGGCCGCTGTGACCGCTTTGACTGCGCCGAGCGCATTGCGCTCGATGCAGGGCACCTGCACCAGACCCGCAACCGGATCGCAGGTCATGCCGAGATGGTGTTCCAGCGCAATCTCCGCAGCATTTTCAATCTGCGCCGGAGAGCCGCCCATGACAGCCGCCAGCCCTGCCGCAGCCATTGCCGCAGCGGAGCCGACTTCGCCCTGACAGCCGACTTCCGCGCCGGAGATCGAGGCATTGTGCTTGATGATGCCGCCGATGGCGGCTGCCGTCAGAAGGAAATCACGGATATCGTCCACCGACGCATCCTCGTGGAAATGGCGGAAATAGCGCACGGTGGCAGGCACGACACCTGCGGCGCCATTGGTCGGCGCGGTAACGACACGGCCACCCGCTGCATTCTCCTCATTAACGGCCATGGCGTAGACGCTAAGCCAGTCATTGGCGAGAACCGGGTTAAGCCGGTTGCTGCGCCACTCGGCGTTCAGCTTGTCATGAATGGAGCGCGCGCGACGACGGACCTTGAGGCCGCCGGGCATGATGCCCTCGCCTTTCAAGCCGCGTTCAATGCAGCCGTTCATCGCCTCCCAGATTTGGTCGAGACGATCATTCAGCGCATCGCGACCCATCACCGTTTCTTCGTTGGCGCGTTTCATCTGGGCGATGGTACGACCGGAGCGTTCCGCCATCTCCAGCATCTCCTTGGCGGAGGCGAAGGGATAAGGCACTTTCGGTCCGTTATCGATTGTCTTGCCGCGCTGGCGCATGGCCTCCAACTCGGTATCCGTCACCACGAAGCCGCCGCCCACCGAATAATAGATGCGCTTCAGCAGCATCCGACCCTGATTATCGAAGGCAGAGAATGTCATGCCGTTGGCATGGCCGGGCAACGGGTTCTTCTTATCAAAGATCAGGTCTTCAGCCGGGCGGAAAACATAAGACGGATGGCCGGGTGGCGTGACGAGACCGGAGCTTTCCACCTTCGCAATGATGCCGTCCATCGCATCGGGATCCACCTGATCAGGCTTCTCGCCGGTCAGGCCCAGAACAACAGCGCGGCCGGAACCATGACCGATGCCGGTAAAGGCGAGCGACCCATGCAGGCTGACCTTGATGGCGGAAACGGATGCACCCGAAGGGCGCGGCCATTCATCCGAGAGGATGAGATCGAGAAAGCGGTTCGCAGCCGACATCGGTCCCATCGTGTGCGAACTGGATGGTCCGATGCCGATTTTGAAAACGTCGAAGACCGAAAGAAACATATGCCTGCTCTGTCCTATGTATAGACTTATTCGGCTCAGTCTATCTGAACCGTACGGGCGCAGCCACATCAAAAAACGGGCAAAACTATAGTGGCCGCGACATGGGGCCATGCAAGGCGCCCAAAACGAAAGAAGCACGGCTCTTGGGAGAGACCGTGCTGCTTTGCGTGAAATTCATTAAAAAGAGAGATTATTACGGCGTGCCAAAAATATAGGTCAATGCGAGAAAAGCGGCAAAGCCTGCAAGTGCGCGTATCGTTACACCCCAGCAGGATTTCTGAGCGGTTTCTTCCATGATTACTCCAGCGTGTTCACTCTCCGGGCGGCTCTTTCGGCGCGTCCCGTTGGCGCAATCATTTATTAAAAATGTATGACGAACGCAAATGCAAAAAGAGGCTAAAGCAAGGCGATTCTTGCGATCTGCTATACGCCCCATGCATAGGTGCAAGATAAAACAATAGCTTACCGAACCGTTCCGATACACTAGCTGAGCACCGCATGTCTCAATTTCGACCAAAGTGTAAATGCGCTAAGAATTCATGAACCATTCTGGTTCGATTGACTGTGGATATCTTCCTGATCGTCAGGCTTTACAGGCATTCCGGGCGGTCCCGCTTGAAAACCCTCGGCGGCTGGATTACCCGGACAGCACAACTCAATCGAGGCGGGGAATCATGCAGGCCACACCATCCACCTTTCCGGACCGTGAGACGGTCGCATCCAGAATTGCCACGCTCAATCCTGACGATCAGGCCTGGCTCAAGCTTCTGCTGGAAAACGCGCTTCAGGATGAAAATCTGTTCGAGGGACTGCATCTGTTTCTGGACCAACAAACGCAATCCAGCTTCCTGAATTCCCTGAAGCTGGAAAAATGCGGCCAGTGGTTTGGCGATAACGCACCGTCGCGCCTGCAAATCCGTTTGCACGAAGTTGCGAAAAGCAGCCAGCATCCCGCTTACGCCGCTTTCAAGGCCGGTGTTGCCAAATCCGGTGGGCTTGAGAAGGCTTATCCGAAGTCGCCGCTATAAATCGGGCACACGGTCCACGACGGCGATGATCGGCCCCATGGGAAACAGATCATCCCGTCGCCCCATGGCGGGGATATCGGCGCTGGAAATAGTCCCGTCCAGATAAAGTGCATTCGGCGAATGAAGCGCGTCGCGGAAAAGCGTAGCGAAATCGTAGAAGCGGACCGGGTTTTCGGATATCGCGAAATGCACGACACCATCCGGTGACACGCCTACCCCGTTTCTGCGCTTGAAGCTGTCGCTATCGGCCAGAAAGCGCGGATGTAGTTTACCATCGATGACCAGCATCGGCCCGGACTGCGTGGCAAATTCCGGCTTCTTGTTGGCATTCAGATAGGCGCTGGTTTCCAGAACGCCCGCTCCACCCTTTTCAATGAAGAAGACGCCGTTTGGCTGCATGTGAAAATTGCCCCAGCCGCCACTCGTACTGATCGACGTCGTTTCATTGCCATTCTCGATGTAAAGACCGACCGCCGAAAGATCGCGGTGATACATGCCGCCATTCATGGCGAAGACGATGAACTGGTGCTGACGCCACAAAGCCGATGAAAGCGCGGAGAAGGAGCCGTAGGGTTCCCCCGTCATATAGTCGCGATGATAAAGCCTGATCTCGCTTTTATGCGGGTCGAAACTGCAAACCGTGTAGTTGCCGCCCTGATGTTCCAACTGCTGACAGTAGGAGGGCAGCTCCGCTCCACTTGCGGTCGTAGTAAACAGTAGCGACAGAAAATATCCTACAAACTTCCGCATCTTCCCTCTTGGCGCATTCCCAGAATCATCGTTTCATTAGTGAGAAGCGATAAGCATTCAGGCAGACCAGAATAAGGCCCAGAGCGTTTCAGGCGGTATTTACGCCTGATTTGAGGCCTCCGCGTTTACAGAACAATCAACAAACAAAAAATCCGCGCCATGATGAAGCGGGTGTCGAACACGGGCGATGATAAGGCTCGAACACACCTCAGGGGTTCAGAGAATGCCAATCATTACGTTTGCAAACACCAAGGGCGGCGCCGGTAAAACCACGGCCGCCGTCATCGTCGCCAGCGAGCTGGCGCGCATGGGCCACAGAGTCACGCTGCTGGATGCCGATCCGCAGCAATGGGCTTCGCGCTGGCACGGCCTCGCAAAAGCGCAGAAAAACCTGTCCGTCATCTCAGACGTGACGGACGAAACCATCGACGGTCAGATCAAGGATTTGAAGAAGCGTGGCGGCTATATTCTGATCGACCTTCCCGGCGGGCGTTCGCCGCTTCTGGCGAAAGCCATAGGCTTTGCCAGCCATGTCTTCGTGCCCGTGCAGGGCTGCGCCATGGATGCTGTCGGCGGCGCTCAGGTTCTGGGTCTTCTCAAGGATCTGGCGGATAGTTGCGATATCCACATTCCACACTCGGTCATCCTCACCCGCATCAGCCCCATCATCACCACCCGCTCCATGCAGGCGGTGAAGACGCTTCTGGCCGAGAAGATGGTGCGTGTGCTGGATACGCCGCTGATCGAACGCGCTGCCTATCGCGACATGTTCGTAACCGGCGGCTCACCGCAGACAATGGACCCGGAGCGCGTCAGCAATCTGGATAAGGCGCGCGAGAACGCGGAAGCATTGGCTCTGGAAGTTCTCAAGCTGGTACCGACAAAGGCTGCTGCCGCAAAGGCACCGAAGGCCACTGCAAAGCCGCTCAACAAAGCCGCATAAGAAACATGCAAGCAAAAAAGCCGACGATCGCTCGTCGGCTTTTCATATTCTGAGGCTTCCCGGATTAACGACGCGCGGCGCGATCTACGCTTCGGCCTGCATCCTGGGTGGCGTTTACGGCGTTTGCCGTATCGCGGCCCACACCGCGAATGGTGTTGCCGCAAGAACTCAGGCTAACAACCGTTACCAGAACTGCTGCGATGGTTGCGAAAACGCGTGTCGTCATGCTGGATACTCCCCTTAAGTCTGCGAGCGCAGACACGATCCGATATTACAACCGCACAACGCAAGAAATTGAGCCTGGTTCCACGTCGTCTCAAAAAAACGTGAGCAGTCGAACCCGGCTCAGGATTTTCAGGCAGCGACCGGCTGGGCAACATCGCGGAAAGCGTTGCGTATGCTGTCCGCAACAGCCTGCACGGGACGCGACGGTTTCTCGCTGGTAATCAGGCGAATATCGAAGCAGCCAAGCTCCGGCAGACCTTCCTTTTCACCAAGGATCACCATGTCGTTCTGCACGTAGGAACGCGGCAGCGGAGCAATGGCGAGATCGGCCTCGATAGCGGCTCTCTGGGCCATGGTATGACCGCTGAGATAAGCGACGCGATAGCTTCGGTTCTTCTTCTCGAGAGAGTTGATGGCTTCCGAGCGCCAGATGCAGCCATCTTCCCAGATCGAGATCGGCAGCGGATCGCGCAGGTGTGCCGTGCCGCATTTTGCGCCCGCCCAGACCAGCCGCTCGCGCATCAGCACCTCGCCCGTGTCCCGCAGCGGATGCGCAGAACAGTTGACGAGAGCGAGATCGAGCCGTTGCTCATCCATACGCTTATAGAGTTGAGAACTGGAATCGATGGTCACATCCACCATGATTGCCGGAAACGCCTCGGCAAAGCGCTTGAGAATACCCGGCAAAAGCCCACGCTCGCCGATGTCCTCCGGCGCGCCAAGGCGCACGACGCCTGAAAGCTCCGGCATGACGAAGCGGGAAACGGCTTCGTTGGAAAGCGCAATCATCCGCCTCGCATAGGTAAGAAGCGTTTCGCCATGAGCAGTGAGCGTCACGGAACGCGCATCTCTGAGAAAGAGCGTCGTCTTCAATTGCTCTTCAAGCTTCTTGATCTGCATGGAAACTGCAGATGGCGTGCGGAAGACGACTTCCGCTGCTGTCGAGAAATTACCTGTTTCCGCAATCGCGACGAAGGTCCGCAGAATATCGTTGTCGAGCAGAGGCAGAGGCTGGCGAAAGGAAACTGTCATGGCAGGTAGCCTTCAATTTTTCTGAACGATATATCGATATCATTTCGTTTGATTGAATGTCAATAACGCGGCAATCTTCTCGTCATGGAGAAAATGCTTGTCTCCAACCGACCGATCGAAGCGTGATAACCCACCACAAAATGTCATAGGTGGCATAAATTACATTCGATTGATTGATGACTTACTCAGGCGCATATCAATAGCGTCTAAATATGACAGATCATAAGGAGCATTGTCATGACCATGATAACCTACCACGGCGAAAGCGGCTCCTCGCTACGCCGCCACTCATCAAGCTGGCTTTCACGCCTCATGGGCCTCGGAACCGATCTCTACGCTTCATGGCGTCGCAGACAGAACCTTCGTGTTCTTGAAAACCTGCCCGCAGACACATTGAAGGACATCGGATGGCCAACGACAGACAACAAGCGCATGCGCATTGTTCGCAAATAAGCGCTGAACATTCAGAACAATAGTGGCTCGCGAGATAATCTCTGCGAGCCATTTTTTTGCGCTGCGGAACAAACGGGGTAGCATGCCAGTTTCAGGGGGTCACTTCCAGCACGAGGAAACCTATGGCCCAGTTTGGCTCCAGCATCCAGCCCGGCGACTTCACGCGTTTGGGCGCCAATTTCGATGGCGAAGGCGTCAATTTCGCAATCTTCAGCGCCCATGCCGAAAGGGTTGAACTTTGCCTTTTCGATGAGACCGGCAAGACCGAAATCGAGCGCATCACCCTTCCCGAATTCACCAATGAAATCTGGCACGGCTATATTCCCGGCCTGAAGCCAGGCGCGCTTTACGGCTACAGGGTCCACGGCCCATACGATCCGGAAAAGGGTCATCGCTTCAATCCTAACAAGCTGCTTGTCGATCCTTACGCTCGCGAAATCGTCGGTGACATCGAGTGGGGGCAGGAGCAGTTCGGTTACACGCTGGACGCCGAGGAAAAGGACCTGTCCTTCAATGATAGCGACAGCGCTTCCAAAATGCCGAAATGCCGGGTGATCGACCCGAAGGATTATGACTGGAGCGGAGATGCGCGCCCGAATATTCCGTGGTCCAAGACGATCTTCTACGAGACCCACGTCAAAGGTTTCACCAAGCTGCACCCTGCACTGCCGGAAGAACTGAAGGGCACCTATGATGGCTTGGGCCACAAGGATGTCGTCGGCTACATCAAGAGCCTCGGCATTACCTCCATCGAGTTGTTGCCAACCCATTATTTCCCGGATGACTCGCACCTGCTGGACAAGGGCCTGAAGAATTTCTGGGGCTACAACTCGCTCGGCTTCTTTGCTCCCGCTTCGCGCTATTACGGCCCCCGTGCCATGGCAGGCTTCCGCGACATGGTGCGCAGCTTCCACGACGCAGGCATCGAAGTCATTCTGGACGTGGTCTATAACCACACGGCGGAAGGCAACGAGCTTGGGCCGACCCTGTCCTTCAAAGGTATCGACAACTTTTCCTATTACCGCACCCTGCCCGACCAGCCGCGTTACTACATCAACGACACCGGCACGGGTAACACGGTCAACACGTCGCATCCGCGCGTTCTCCAGATGGTGACGGATTCTCTTCGTTACTGGGCAGAGGACATGCATATCGATGGCTTCCGCTTCGATCTGGGCACAATCCTGGGCCGCGAGCCGGAAGGCTTCGACCAGCGCAGCGGCTTCTTCGATGCCGTCGGTCAGGATCCTGTGCTGTCGCGCCTGAAACTCGTCGGCGAGCCATGGGATATCGGCCCCGGCGGTTATCAGGTCGGTGGCTTCCCGCCCGGTTGGGCGGAGTGGAACGACAAGTATCGTGACACTGTGCGCGAATACTGGAAGGACGAAGACGGAACCGCTGGTGATTTCGCCGCACGCGTTCTCGGCTCCGGCGATGTCTATGATCTGCGTGGCCGCAAGACCTGGGCCAGCGTCAACTTCATAACCGCGCATGATGGCTTTACGCTGAACGACCTCGTCTCCTATAATGGAAAGCACAACGAAGCCAACGGCGAAGACAACAAGGACGGCCACAGCGACAACCGCAGCTTCAACTACGGTGCCGAAGGCCCGACGGAAGATGAAGGTATCAACGCCGTTCGAGATCGTCAGAAACGCAACTTCCTCGCCACGCTGCTGCTTTCCCACGGCACGCCGATGATCCTTGCCGGTGACGAGTTCGGCCGCAGCCAGATGGGCAATAATAACGGCTACTGCCAGGACAGCGATCTAAGCTGGGTGCACTGGGAAGGCCTGCCGGAAAGCGCCGAAACGCTGCGCGACTTTACCCGCCGCCTGATCGAGATTCGACAGAACCACTCGATCCTGCGCCGGGATAGCTGGCACGACGGAACGCACGTCACCTGGCTGAACCCGGGCGGCGGCGAGCAGAAGCAGGAACATTGGAACGATCCAGGCAGCACGTCTCTCGGTCTGCGACTGACCCGTGATGGCGACGGCGCTGGTGAGGAATGGAAGGACGTCCTCATCCTGGTCAACCCGCATGAGGGTGACGTGGAGTTCAAGTTGCCGGAAGTCGAAAATGGCTGGACAACCGAACTGACCACAGCCGACCCGACCGTCAGCGGCAACCAGATCGCCAACTCCCAGAACTACACCATGGAAGGCCGAAGCCTGATATTGCTCCGCGCCGCCTGATTGGTGAGAAGTTGATCGCATAATGAAAGCCGGAGCTGGTCTCCGGCTTTTTCTTTTGCTTACGTCGCAGATGCCCCGGCAAACCGAAATCCACGGCGCTTTTTGGTAAGCTTGGCCTTCGCACAAATCGATGCGCGCAGCGCGAAGAATATGTCGTCGAAGTGATAGGGTTTGCTGAAGAAACGCGAGTCGGCAGGCAAGTTCAGCGCATCCGGCGCGTGCCCCCCGGAGGTGACGACGAGTGCGATGTGGTGTTGGGATTTGTCCAGCATCTCGACAAGGTCGAGACCTGACAATCCGCCCGGCATATCGATGTCGGTTACCACGGCTGAGATGCCATCGTTCTTGCCGATGATACCCACAGCTTCAAGCACGTTGGACGCTTCGAGAACGTGGTACCCCTCTTCTTCCAGGGCATCCACCAAGGTCAATCGGATGATTGGTTCGTCTTCGACAACCAGCACAGTCACGCCAGCTTCATGCATACGCAATACTCCGCTCTAAAGCTTCGGTAAGAAAAGCAAAACTTTGCTTATCCGATGCTGTGACACTGGATGGTGCGGCGGTGGCTTCGACGGTCCGCCGTTCCATCTTTTCAACAGAACGCGCAATTCGGCGACATTGCTGACAGGCTGCTCCGAAAAATTGAAAACAATATTAATAAAATGCAAAATATCCGATTTTGGAGGTAACGGAGCGCGTCATTGATTTCTGTCAAGAGGCGTTCACGCATACTTTTTTTGACGGCAAAATCGCAGTGTCGTAATTTGTGAGCGAAGCGTCGCAAATGGAATATACAGACGCTCATTTCCCAGCAAGGAATTGCGTTTTCGCAATGGAGCATGGTCATCATGAGCAAAACTCCTCCCAAGAAGCGCTCGATCGTATTTTTCATGGTTCCGCAGTTCACCATGCTGCCTTTCACGGCTGCTGTGGAAACCTTGCGTATCGCAAACCGAATGCTGGGATATGATGCCTATGAATGGCGTCTGGCCTCCGCTGACGGAATGAAGGTTGCGTCTTCAGCGGGAATTGCTCTGGAGGCCAACACATCGCTTGCAGAGGAGCGCAAATTCGTCAGCGGTGAAAACCGTCCGAACATGGTTCTGGTCTGTTCCGGCATCGATATCGAGCAATATGGCAACAAGTCGGTGAACGCCTGGCTGCGTGAAGCCAATAATCGCGGCATTGCCGTTGGCAGCCTCTGTACGGGCGCACATGTGCTTGCCCAGGCGGGACTGCTGAATGGCAAGCGCTGTGCGATACACTGGGAAAACCTGCCCGGCTTTTCTGAAGCCTTTCCACAGGTGGAAGTTTACGCGGATCTCTATGAGGTGGATGGCAATATCTACACCTGCGCCGGAGGAACCGCTTCGCTGGACATGATGCTGAACCTCATCGGTCAGGATTTCGGCGAGAACCTCATCAACCGCGTTTGTGAACAGCAACTGACGGACCGCGTGCGCAACCCGCATGACCGCCAGCGCCTGCCGCTTCGCGCTCGCCTTGGCGTGCAGAATGACAAGGTTCTGTCCATCATCGAACTGATGGAGAGCAATCTTTCAGAGCCGCTGTCGCTGCTGGATATTGCCGAGGGTGCCGACCTTTCGCGCCGTCAGGTGGAGCGGTTGTTCCGTCAGGAAATGGGGCGCTCGCCTGCGCGTTATTACCTGGAAATCCGGCTTGACCGCGCACGTCACCTGCTGGTGCAATCGGCAATGCCCGTGGTGGAAGTTGCCGTGGCATGCGGTTTCGTTTCCGCCTCTCATTTTTCCAAGTGTTATCGCGAGATCTACAATCGCACGCCGCAACAGGAACGCGCGGAACGCAAACTCGTCATCAGCGCCTCACGCATGTTGGCGGCAAGCCAGGGCAAGGCGGCACACTGATTATCAGCTGAAGTCGAACGGTCTGACCGCCGATGCCAAATCTTCTGCGGTGAGCCCTGCCCCGAGTGTCCGAGCCGTTTCTCCATGCAGCCAAACAGCCGCTGCGGCGGCCTCGAAAGCCGGGATCTGCTGCGCAAGAAAACCGCCGCAAATTCCGGTTAGCACATCGCCAGAACCAGCGGTTGCCAATGTGGCCGGAGCATTGGTGTTGACATAAGCCCGGCCATCCGGCGCGACAATCACCGTATCGGCACCCTTATAGATGATGACGGCGTGGGCCAAAGCCGCAGCGGCCTGCGCCTTTTCTATCTTGCTAAGACTGTTGTCCGAGTGAATATCAGGAAACAGCCGGGCGAACTCACCTTCATGCGGGGTGAGAATGCGAGGCGCATCCGCCTTCGCGAAAAGCGAGAAAAGGTCTTCTGGATTCTGTTTGAAGGCACTGATGCCATCCGCATCGAGAACAAGCGACTTATCCGAAATAAGCGACACGAAATCGCGCGCCTTCTCCATATCGCCAAACCCCGGCCCCAGCACATAAGTCCCGTGCCGTTTGTCTTCGCGCCAGTCTGTCAGTGCATTCCGGTCATCGACAGGTGACACCATGATTGCCGTCAGCGTAGCGGCCAGAACCGGAACGGCCTCTTGCGGTGCGGCGATGGAAACGATTCCTGCGCCAGCCCGCAAGCCCGCCATCGCCGTCATGCGCGCAGCGCCCGTGGTATGCGAAGGCCCGGAAAAAACGGTAAGATGCCCACGCTTGAACTTGTGTGTATCCTCATCCCGCCGACTGAAGAATTCTTTCCAAAGATCAGGATGATTTTCGCGAATTGCGCCCGCGTGAGCCGCTACGATGCGCTTCGGGATACCGATATCGAAAATCTCGAGTTCGCCGCATAGCGAGCGTCCGGGCATCAACACATGTCCCGGCTTTTTCGCGGCGAAAGTCACAGTGCGCTCTGCCCTGAAAGCGGCGCCCAGCACGACGCCTCTGCATCCACATACGCCGGACGGTAGATCGACGGCGATAACAGGAATGTCTGCCGCCGCAACTGCCTCGATGACGTTGGCCAGTGCTTCCGGCACTTCGCGAGAAAGGCCAGCCCCGAAAACGGCATCGATTACGATATCGCCAGTCTGCGGTACGTAATGAGTTAGAGGCTGAACCTCCCGCGCCCAGCCCTCATAGGCCCACCTTGCCGCGCCGCGCAACTTCGTTACATCACCCAGAACGTAAGCGGAGACCTGCGCGCCTGACGCTGAGAGCGCCCGCGCCGCTACCAAACCATCCCCGCCATTATTGCCGTTTCCGCACAACACGATAACCCGAATTGCATCAGGGTAATACTTAAGAGCGCTGGCAGCCACTGCCTGCCCCGCCTGCTCCATCAATGACGTTATGGCGATACCGCTCTCTGCTGTTGCGGCATCGATTTCAGCCATGGCTTCTGGATTGATGAGATAATGCGAATTGGGCGTGCTCATATTTGCAATTCATCGCAAAACCGGGAGAAATGCAATCGGCGCTTTTTTGAGCATATTCATAAGATCAAATAATATGCAAAAGCATAATTATTGATCATTAAGTGCGCAGGATTTAGCTATTACTAATCTTCTGTATTCGCTGGAGATTTTGATTAATTATGCCACATTTTGGCAGCGCAGCATGAATTTTCATCGCGCAAACCCACGGTTTTTCGCCAATTTGTCCTCTCATCCATCAATTTCTGCAGATTTTTTATCGTAACCGGCTTCCGATCTGGCACGATACGTGCATTCTTGTGGGAGAGCGGAACAGACCGCTTTAACGGGAGAAGCGGAGAGATATTTTCTCATGAAAAAGATCGAAGCGATCATTAAGCCTTTCAAGCTCGACGAAGTGAAGGAAGCCCTTCAGGAAGTCGGACTTCAGGGAATAACGGTTACGGAAGCCAAGGGCTTTGGTCGTCAAAAAGGCCATACTGAACTCTATCGCGGGGCGGAATATGTCGTCGACTTTTTGCCGAAGGTGAAGGTCGAGGTCGTTCTCGCGGACGAAAATGCGGATGCAGTGATCGAGGCAATCCGCAACGCTGCCCAGACTGGCCGCATTGGCGACGGAAAGATTTTCGTTTCCAACGTGGAAGAGGTTATTCGTATCCGTACGGGTGAGACAGGCGTAGACGCCATCTAAAACGACCTGAGCCAATTTTCAGGCTCAGGCATCACCGCGTTGATCATTACACTCAAGGAACATTCATATGACGACTGCAAACGATATCCTTAAGCAGATCAAGGACAACGACGTAAAGTTCGTTGACCTGCGTTTCACCGATCCCAAAGGCAAGCTTCAGCACGTAACCATGGACGTGGTCTGCGTTGACGAAGACATGTTCGCCGATGGCGTCATGTTCGACGGCTCCTCGATTGGCGGCTGGAAGGCCATCAACGAGTCCGACATGGTGCTGATGCCTGACCCGGCAACCGTGCACATGGACCCGTTCTTCGCGCAGTCCACCATGGTCATCTTCTGTGACATTCTCGACCCGGTTTCCGGCGAAGCCTATAACCGCGACCCGCGCGGCACGGCCAAGAAGGCCGAAGCCTACCTCAAGGCTTCCGGTATCGGCGACACGATCTTCGTTGGTCCTGAGCCTGAATTCTTCGTGTTCGACGACGTCAAGTACAAGGCCGACCCATACAATACGGGCTTCAAGCTCGATTCGTCCGAACTGCCATCCAACGACGACACCGATTACGAGACCGGCAACCTCGGTCACCGCCCGCGCGTCAAGGGCGGCTACTTCCCCGTGCCGCCAGTCGACAGCCTTCAGGACATGCGCTCCGAAATGCTGACCGTTCTCGGCGAAATGGGCGTGGTCGTTGAAAAGCACCACCACGAAGTCGCCTCCGCTCAGCACGAGCTGGGTGTGAAGTTCGACACGATGGTATCCAGTGCCGACAAAATGCAGATCTACAAGTACGTCGTGCATCAGGTCGCAAACGCCTACGGCAAGACGGCAACTTTCATGCCGAAGCCGATCTATGGCGACAATGGTTCGGGCATGCACGTTCACCAGTCCATCTGGAAGGGCGGCAAGCCAACCTTCGCTGGTGACGAATATGCCGGTCTCTCTGAAACCTGCCTCTACTACATTGGCGGTATCATCAAGCACGCCAAGGCCATCAACGCCTTCACCAACCCGACGACCAACTCCTACAAGCGTCTGGTCCCAGGTTATGAAGCACCGGTTCTGTTGGCCTATTCTGCCCGCAACCGCTCTGCATCCTGCCGCATTCCGTTCGGCTCCAACCCGAAGGCCAAACGCGTCGAAGTTCGCTTCCCCGACCCCGCCCAGAACCCGTATCTCGGCTTTGCCGCGATGCTGATGGCTGGTCTCGATGGCATCAAAAACAAGATTCACCCCGGCAAGCCAATGGACAAGG
>JAAIGF010147285.1_pt1 | contig 22238 bp, 14 predicted proteins | sample 6487441 | NCBI WGS metagenome assembly JAAIGF01 (sample SAMN13974129, study PRJNA590717) | phyllosphere metagenome | biome: pepper field; feature: multiple bacterial spot infested pepper fields; material: pepper leaves; isolation source: leaves from pepper fields | host: Capsicum annuum ... | reverse complement strand
GGCCGACATCGGCATCGCGCACGACGGCGACGCCGATCGCTGCCTCGCCGTCGACGCTGAGGGTCGCGTCATCGACGGCGACCAGATCATGGCCATCCTCGCGGTGGCGATGAAGCAGCGCGGACGCCTGCCCTTCAGCACCCTCGTCGCGACGGTCATGAGCAACCTCGGACTGCACCGCGCGATGGCCGAGCACGGCATCACCGTCGAGCAGACCGCGGTCGGCGACCGCTACGTGCTCGAGCGCATGACTCAGGGCCGCTTCGGTCTGGGCGGTGAGCAGAGCGGGCACGTCATCATGAGTCGCTACGCGACGACCGGCGACGGTCTGCTGACCGGGCTCCACCTCGCTGCCGAGATGGCACGCCAGGGCAAGACCGCGGCCGAGCTCGCGTCTGTCATGACCGTCTATCCGCAGGTGCTCGTCAACGTCCGCGAGGTCGATCGCGAGCGTGTCGCCAGCGACACGGGCGTCCAGGATGCCGTCGCCGCAGCGACCGCGCGCCTCGGTGATTCCGGTCGCGTGCTGCTGCGTGCCTCCGGTACCGAGCCGCTCGTGCGCGTCATGGTCGAGGCCACGACGGAGGACGAAGCCCGGGCCATCGCCGACGAGCTCGCGGCCGTCGTGGCCGACCGCCTCGCGCTCAGCTGATCCGGCCGCGCAGATCCGCCGTGCCGGTGGGCGACTCGGCAAGCACGAGGCGTGCGGCATCCGTGGCGCCGGCGACGTTCCAGAGCAGCACGCCCACCGGCGCGCCCGTCTGGTCGCGGTAGTACACCACCGTTCGCGGGCCCGATTCGTCCTGGCCGACGTCCACGATGAGCGTGTCGAGATCGGGGTCGAGGGTGCCGACGGCCTCCCACCGGACGCCGAACACCTGAGAGTAGAAGTACGGGGTGTGCCGGTAGGCCTCGCCGCTGCCCGCCATCGCCCGCCCGGCCGCGCGGCCCATCTCCTGGGCGTTGTCGACGTGCTCGACTCGGGTGCGGCCGAGCAGGCGGTCGGGGTACGAGGCGATGTCGCCCGCCGCCCAGATCGCATCATCGCTGGTAGCCATCAGCTCGTCGACCACGACGCCGTCGGCGACGGTGAGACCGGCGGCTTCGGCGAGGTCCGTCACGGGCGAGACGCCGAGCCCGAGCACGATCGCGTCGCCGCGCAGGCGCGACCCGTCGTCGAGGAGGATTTCCAGAGCGTCGTCCGCTGACGCGCCCTCAACGACCTCGGCGACCCGACGTTCCGCGACCAGCCGGACGCCGGCCGATCGGAACAGATCCTGGTAGCGCTCGGCCAGTTCGGGCGGAAACGTGCCGTCGCCGAGCACAGCGCTCGGGAAGACGAGGTCGACCGCGACGTCGTTCTGCACGAGCGCAGCCGCGAGCTCGGCGCCGATGTAGCCGCCGCCCACGACGACGATGCGCCCACCCGCGGCGGCGAGCTCGCGCAGCCGGCGGTAGTCGTCGGCTGAGCGGAAGAAGAGCACCCGGTCGCTGTCGGGCGCATCGATCTCGTGCGGACGCGAACCGGTGGCGAGGAGCAGCCGGCGGTAGCCGATGCGCTCGCCGGCTTCGTCCTCGACCGTGCGCCCGTCGCGGTCGATCGCGGTCACGAGCGTCCGCAGCCGGATCTCGGCGCCGGTGTCGTCGGCCGTGCCGAGCGGAACCTGGTCCCAGGTGAAGTCCGGGTCGGTCCACAGCTTCTTCGTCAGCGCGGGGCGCGTGTACGGTTCGTCGACGTCGGCGCTGAGGATGCCGATCGTGCCGCTCTCGTCGAGTTCGCGGATGCCGCGGGCGGCCGCGTCGGCGACCATCCCGCCGCCGACGATCAGATAGTCGTAGCTCTGCATCGGGCCACCGTAGAGCGCGACGGCCCATCGATCCCACCGCCTGCCGCGCCCGCGGCGGAGGCGTATGATTCGCCGCCGGGGTCCACTGTCCGGACGCTCTTCCCCAATCGCGTCCGGACAGTGAGACTATCCGACACGCCGGCCCCAAACCGGCGAACGGATCCGAGTAGCGGGTCTCATCGGATGTCGACCCGGTCGGCCTCGGAACGATCTTCAGAGTATTGCGTCGCGTCGTGTGAAACGAGGGCTTCGGGCAACGTTGAGCCAACGTTGCGGTTGCCTTCGCATGGCCTTGCGCTTCGGGAAGACGCCGGGGCATTTGGTGCGGTCGATGCTTCGTGGCACACTCGTGGAGATTGCTGGGGGAGGGACTTGGCGGGCGGTAAGCGCTCGTCAAGGTGATTGTTACCCACGAGGAAGACATGAAACCCGACAATCAAGATCCCCACAGCTCGCGCCGACGACGTTCGGGGCGAGCAATTCTCGCGACCCTGTCCACACTCGCACTGCTGCTCGGCGGAACCACCGCGGCTCACGCGTCAGGCGGCCACGTCGCCGCAGCGGCGACGCCGCGCCCGGTGACGGTCACTCTGTCCACGAGTGATACGGCCACCGTCTCGGCGCGCACGCCCCGGACCGTGCTGGGAACGCAGCCGCTCAGCGCGACCTCGACGCAGGACCGCAGCTATGCGCGCTTCACGTTGCCGGCCGATGTCGACACCACGCGTCCCGTCTCGGCATCGCTGTCTCTGACGGTGAGATACTCGACCGCGTCGACGGCCGGTGTCGACGTGTACGCCGAGCGCGGCTCGTGGGCCGGAGCGACTCTCACCTACGCCACCCGACCCGCGGAGTCGGGTGACCTGCTCGCCGGGTCGACAGCGACGGCGCGTGCCGGCTCGTCTGTGACGGTGCCTCTCGGCGACGTCGCGCAGGTCGCGCAGGACGGCCAGCTGTCGGTCCGGCTGGCCTATCGGCAGAAGAGCGTCTCGACCACGTTCTTCCGCACGGGAGACAAGGCGCCCTCGTTGCGGTTGACGTACACGCCGAAGCCGGCCCCGGCCCCGGCCAGCGGGGCACGGATGGTGTTCGCGCACTACTTCCCGCCGTACCCGATCTCGATCGACAATCGGCCCGCCGACACCGACTACTACACGCGCAACTATCTGAGCCCCGATGGAGAGAACGGCAAGCATGCCGAGTACGGCGGGCTCCTGCGCGACCGTCCGCTCGGCGTCGCGCCATCGAGCTCCTCGTCCTGGAAGGTCGACAACCTGCGGCGCGAAGTCGCTCAGGCTCAGGGCGCCGGTATCGACGGGTTCACCGTCAACATCATGAGCGTCAGCGGCAGCAACTGGGACGCCACGAAGAACCTCTTCACCGCGGCCGAACGGCAGGGCGGCTTCGCCGTGGTGCCGATGGTCGACGCCTCAGCGTCGGTGGCCGCGGTATCCCCCGAGACCGTGGCGGACCGCCTGGCCGAGCTCTACCGGTCGAAAGCGGCTTTCCGCGTCGGAGACCGGGTGCTCCTGTCATCCTTCGCCGCCGAGAAGCAGAGCGTGGAATGGTGGTCGCGGATCATCCAACGACTGCAGCGCACGCACGGTGTGCAGGTCACCTTCCAAGCCGTTTTCCTCAATCCCTCCGACGCCAACATGTCCGCCTTCCGCGCGATCGCCGACGGCTACGGCAACTGGGGTGTGCGCACTCCGTGGCACACGGCGAACGGCCCCGACTACGCGGCACGTGCCAGGGCTCTCGGGAAGACCTGGATGGCGCCGGTGTCGGTGCAGGATTATCGTCCGCGCGCGGGGGTGTTCGCCGAGTCGGGCAACACCGACAACCTGCGGGCCTCATGGCGCCGCGCGATCGATTCCGGTGCGCAGTACGTGCAGCTCGTCACGTGGAACGACTACAGCGAAAGCACGCAGTTCGCGCCGTCGGCCGACCACGGCGATACGTTCCTCGACATCAGCCGGCCGTACCTCGACTGGTTCCATGCCGGGGCGGAGCCGAAGGTGACGCAGGATCAGGCATTCCTCGTGCACCGTACGCAGTTCGCCGGCGCTCGTCCGAGCCTCGGTCACACGCTGGCCACCCCCACTCTCGGCGGCACGTCGAGCACGCCCACCGACGAAGTGGAGGCTGTGGTGTATCTGACCGCGCCCGCCACTGTGACCGTCACCGTGGGAGGCACCGCCACGCGATTCGACGCTCCCGCAGGTCGATCGGTCTACACGGTGCCGTTGCGACAGGGTGCGGTGTCGGCGAGCATCGATCGTTCCGGCAAGCGGGTGATCTCGCTGACGTCGCCGTACCGCGTCGTCGGCACGCCGCGTGTGCAGGACCTCAGCTACTACGGGGTCAGCAGCCTCGGCTGACGCGCTGCACGACGGATCAGCGGCGCCCCGCTGTCGACGTCTCCGAGCGGAGCCCGTCGGCGGCGGGGCGGCTCCCGTCACCGGCTCCGGAGACGCGCGGCACGCGCGATTCGCGCGAACTGTTGCGCGTCGACGTTCGCGAGCCGTCCGCCCGTCCCTCTCGTCCGCTCTCCGGCACCATCGAGTACGTCGAGTAGCTGCGGCGGTCGGCTCGCGTGGGACGCGCCAGGTTGAGCACCGCCCCGTGGATCGTGGCTCCGACCGATGCCAGGCGCGCAACGGCGCGGCGCACGTCGCGCTCTCGGGCGCGCCCGGCACCGACGACCAGTACGGCGCCGCCGAAGACACGCGCCAGGACGGCGGCGTCGGTGACCGGATGCACCGGCGGCGCATCGATGATGACGATGTCATGGGCCGACCGCAGGCTCTCGAGCAACTCGAGTGCGCGCTCGGACTCGAGCAGCTCCGACGGGTTGGGTGGCACGGGGCCGGCCAGCAGGACGCGGAGCCGGTCCGGGCCCCAGGCGACCAGCGCGTCATCCAGCGTCGCCTCCCGCGCGATGACGCTCGTGAACCCGAGGTCGGGCGGGAGATCGAGGATGCGCCCGAGGCTGGGGCGGCGCAGGTCCGCCTCGACGAGACAGACCGACGCGCCGGTCGCGGCGAATGCCACCGCGACGTTCGCGGCGGTCGTGCTCTTGCCCTCGCTGGGGACCGACGAGGTGAAGACGAAGACGCGGTGATCCTGCGATGCCTGCACGAAACGCAGATTCCCGCGCAGGCGGCGGTAGTCCTCGGAGCGCAGCGACTGCGGGGCCGACATCAGGGCGAGGGGCGCGCGTTCGGCGGTGCGATCGGTGCTCACCGTACCGATGATCGCGGCGTCCGCCGCCTCTTCAGCCTGCTCGACGGTGCGCACGCGCGTGCCGAACGCCAGACGCAGGAGCACGACGGCGGCCGCGGCGACCAGGCCGCCGAGCGCACCGAGGATGACGAGCATCGGGATATGCGGAGCGGAGGGGAGGTTCGGCGGAACCGCGTTCTCGATGACGCGCAATCGAACCGGCGAGGTGCCGTCGACCTGGGGTGACAGTGTCGGCACGACCTCGGCGAGTTTGGCGGCGACGAGGTTGGCGATGCGCGCCGCTTCGCGCGGGGATGCGTCCACGGCCGAGATCGAGATCATCGAGGTGTTCAGCGGCACCGAGGTCGATACTCGGGAACGCAGCTTGGCGGTCGAGTCGGGCAGCCCGAGCTCGTCGATGACCGGGGCGAGCACGATCTCCCGCGTCGCGACGGTGCTGAGATTCCGTGCCTGCTGCTGAGAGAAGTTGCTCCCCTGGGCGAGTTCACCCGTCGTCGAGCTCCCCGTCACGGCGACGAAGACGTCGGCTCGCGCGGTGTACTCCCGCGGCACCGTCCAGGCGTATGCGAGCCCGATCGCGGCGCCGAGCGCCGTCAGCACGACCACCGTCATCCAGTGGTATCGGATCACCCGTAGAACACGGTTGGACTCCATAGCGTCCCCCATTCGCGCGTCGACGAATCGACGCGGCCCCAATATGCCGCGTGTGACCACGCGGACCCCCGTCTGCCATGATATGCGAGGGGGAGGCTCGTGGGGAAGCAGACCGGAACCATCGGCGACGCGGTTATCCGCGGTGGCGCCGAGTCGTCGCTGCGCGGTGGCGCGCGGATCGCCCTCGTCGCGCTGTCGATCGGTGTGCTCAGCATCGTGCTGCCGGTCGCCCTCGTCTCGGACATCCCCGACCGGGGACGCAGCGAGGCGTGGATCATCACGCTGCTGATCATGATCTACGGCGGCGTCCGGCTCTCGGCGTCGTGGGTGTCGGGGCGTCCTCACCTGTTCGACTTCTTCTTCTGGGTTTTCGCCTACATCTTCATGGGGCTGGCGCCGACGGCGCAGATCCGTGCCGACGCCGTCTCGACGACGACCCCGGGCATCGATCCGGCGTTCGACCTCCCTACGGCGGGGATCGTCGCGCTGGGCCTCGGCTGCTACGAGCTCGCTCGCGCCGCCTGGATCCTGCTGCAGCACGTACGTCCGCCGCGAGCGGCGGGCGTTTCCCGTCCCGTGAGCGCGGCCCGAGCGATCGGACTCGCCGTCGTCGGGCTCGGTATCAGCGCGTTCTTCGTCGCCCAGCTCGGTCCCGCGGCCGCCCTCGGCAGCCGCGAAGCGGCCTTCGCCGCGCGTGAGGCGCGCTGGCCGGACCCGGCTCTCCGCGCCGTCATGTACGCCGCGTCGGTCTACCCGTTGCTCATCGCGACCGGGGCGCTGGCCCAGCTTCGACGAGTCGCCCGATCCCGAGCGGGTCGCGTCGGCTTCACCGTCGCGGCTCTCGCCGCCGCGGTCGTGCTCCTGCTGATCGTCAACCCGATCGCGAGCGCCCGTTACACCTTCGGAACCGTCGCGGTCGCCCTGGCCGTCTTCGCCGGCGCCGTCGCCACCCGTTCCCGGGCCCGCCTGACGATGCTGCTCGCGATCGCGGCCTTCCTGTTCCTCTTCCCGATCGCCGACGCGTTCCGCACCGACGAGGTGCGGGTGAATCGCACCAGCTTCTTCGGCGAGTACCTCGGCAATCCCGATTACGACGCTTTCTGGCAGGTCGCCAACTCGCTCGCCTACTGGCTCGACGGCCTCGTCGAGCCGGCGCGACAGTTCCTGGGCAGCATCCTGTTCTGGGTTCCCCGCGCGGTCTGGCCGGACAAGCCCACCGACACGGGCATCGTCCTGGCGGAGTATCGCGGGTACAGCTTCGACAACCTCTCAGCGCCGATGTGGGCCGAGGCGATGGTCAACGGCGGCATCGTCGCTGTCGTGGTCGTGTTCATCGCGCTCGGCATCCTGCTGCGGGCGATGGACGTCAGGATCGCGACCGCCTTCGCCTCCGGCGGCGTCTGGGCCATCGTCGGTGCGGTGCTCCCGGTCTACATGACCATCCTCATGCGAGGCTCGCTGCTGCAGGCGACCGGTGCGACGACGGTGATGGTCGCGTGCCTCCTCCTCGTCGCCGGGCGTGGTCGTCCGCCCGGCGACGAGTCAGGCGGCGCGGAGCTCGGCGTGGCTGCGGCGGTACCAGGCGACCGTGCGGGCCAGGCCCCCGCGTAGTCCGACGCTCGGCGCCCATCCGGTCGAACGCAGCAGCGAGATGTCCAGCAGCTTCTGCGGCGTGCCGTCGGGCTTCGTCGTGTCCCAGCGCGTCTCGCCGTGGTAGCCCGTGATGTGCGCGATCTGCTCGGCGACCTCGCGGATCGTCGTGTCCTGGCCCGTGCCGATGTTGACGTGCGATGCGCCGTCGTAGTGCTCCATCAGGTGCACGATCGCCGAGGCGAGGTCGTCCGCGTGCATGAACTCGCGCCGCGGCGTGCCCGACCCCCAATTGGTCACCAGCGGGCTGCCGGCGGCGGCTGCCTCGTCGTAGCGGCGGATGAGCGCGGGCAGGACGTGCGACCCGAGCGGCGAGAAGTTGTCGTTCGGGCCGTAGAGGTTCGTGGGCATGACCGAGATCCAGGGGAGCCCGTACTGTCTGCGCACGGCCTGGACATTCAGGATGCCGGCGATCTTCGCGATGGCGTAGGCATCGTTGGTCGGCTCCAGATGGCCCGTGAGCAGGCTGTCCTCGCGGAGCGGCTGCGGAGCGAGCTTCGGGTAGATGCACGACGATCCGAGGAACACCAGCCGCTCGACTCCCGTCTCGCACGCCGCGTCCATCACGTTGGACTGAATCCGGAGATTGACGCTCAGGAAGTCGACCGGGTACGTGCTGTTGGCGAGGATGCCGCCCACCTTCGCCGCCGCCAGGACGACGTAGCGCGGGCGGTGCGTGCGGAAGAAGCGGAAGACGTCGCCGCGTTCGGTCAGATCGAGGTCGGACGAGGCGCGGGTCAGGATCCGATCGAAACCCTCGGCCTCGAGACGACGGACCACCGCGCTGCCGGCCAGACCTCGATGCCCTGCGACGAAGAACGTCGCATGACGATCCAGGCGGCGAGGTGCGAACGAGCCCTCGTCGATCACGCTGCCCATCCCGAGAGGGCGACCGTGTCGATCCACGGCCGGCCCGCGAACTCGAGGGCCCGGATGTCGGCGTCCACCATGATCCGCGCCAGCTCGAGCGGGCCGACCGTGGCCTTCCAGCCGAGCTTCTCCTCGGCCTTGCTCGGGTCGCCGATCAGTGCGTCGACCTCGGTCGGACGCAGGTAGCGCTCGTCGAAGCGGACATGGCGTCGCCAGTCGAGACCGGCGTGGGCGAAGGCGGCCTCGAGGAAATCACGCACGGTGATGCCGATGCCGGTCGCGAGCACGAAGTCCTCGGGCTCGTCGGCCTGCAGCATCCGCCACATCCCCTCGACGTACTCGGCGGCATATCCCCAGTCGCGGACCGCGTCGATGTTGCCGAGGTACACGTGGTCCTGGACACCGAGCTTGATCGCCGCGACGGCACGGGTGATCTTGCGCGTCACGAATGTCTCGCCGCGGCGTGGCGACTCGTGGTTGAAGAGGATGCCGTTGACGGCGAACATGTCGTACGCCTCGCGGTAGTTCTTCGTGATCCAGTAGCTGTAGAGCTTCGCGGCGGCATAGGGCGAGCGCGGGTAGAAGGGCGTGGTCTCGCTCTGCGGCGGGGGAGTGGCCCCGTACAGTTCGGAGGACGACGCCTGGTAGAAGCGGGTCTGCACACCCGACATGCGGACGGCATCCAGAAGCCTCACCGAACCGGTGCCGGTGGTGTCGGCGGTGTGCTCGGGCTCGTCGAACGAGACCCGCACGTGCGACTGAGCGCCGAGGTTGTAGACCTCGTCGGGCTGGATCTGCGCGAGCAGAGTCGTCATCCGAACGCCGTCGCTGAGATCGCCGTAGTGGAGGAACAGCCGTGCCCCCACCTCGTGCGGGTCGACGTACAGGTGGTCGATTCGCGATGTGTTGAACGTCGACGCCCGGCGGACCAGGCCGTGGACCTCATAGCCCTTCGCGAGCAGAAGCTCGGCGAGATAGGAGCCGTCCTGGCCCGTGATACCGGTGATGAATGCACGCTTCATGAGCGTTCTCCCCCAAAGCCTCGGCGCTGCAGCCCCGTCGCGCGACCCGAGCGGACCCCTCCGCTCGGCGCGTGCCGATCCCCAAATCGACGGTGGTGCGAGTATAGGGACGCCGAGCTCCTCACCACAAGCGCGCGTCACCGCGCATAGAGCTCGACGAGCCTCTCCGCGATCGCCGGCATCGTGAACCGCTCGCGCGTCATCATCCGGCCGCGCTGTCCGCGCCGGTGCGCATCCGCCGGGTCGGCGAGCAGCCGGCGCATCGCCGTGACCAGAGAGGAGAAGCCGCCGTCGGTGACGAACCCCGCCTCGGCGTCTCGTACGGCGGCCGCGAGCCCGCACGTGTCCGTGACGACGACCGGCAGACCCGCCGACATCGCCTCGAGGACCGACATCGGATAGGGCTCGTCGACCGCCGGGAGCACGTAGCCGCTGGCCCGCCGCATCCGCTCTCCGGTGCGGGCGGGCTCCAACGCGCCCTCCCAGCGAATGCGCTCGCCGTGTCCCGAGGCTTCGATCGCGGCACGGACGGCGTCGCCCTCGCCCTCATCGGGGCCGACGAGGCGGAAGCGGGCGTCGGGGAACTCCGGCGCCAGCCGTGCAGCGGCCTCCACGAACTGCACCGGCCGCTTGCGAGCGGCGAGCCGGGCGAGGTAGAGCAGCTCGCGTCCCGTCGGGGAGGCTGCGGGTGCCTCCGGAACGCCGTTGGGCAGCTCCACCAGCCGCGCACGTCCTCGGCTGATGGTTTCGAGGGACGCGCGTTCCCGGGCGGTCAGGTAGGTCACGGCGCGAGCCGAAGCAAGCGCCGGACGAGTCAGCGCTGCGTCGAAGGGGATCGCGAGCGCATTCGCCGACTCGTCGATCATCCCGTGCGTCTGCAGCACCGTGGCGACCCCGCGTGCACCGGCGGCGCGGGCCGCGGGCAGGGTGACGAGATCACGCGCAGCGTGCACATGCACGATGTCGAACTCACCCACGTGGCGCCGCAGCGAGCGCAGCAGTGCGGGTGACCCGATGCCCGCGAACCCGATGCCCGGGATCAGCGTGCGGGCGGGGAACAAGCGGGCGGGGATGCCGTCGACGTCGGAGGGGAGCGAGTCGTACCCGCGTGCTGCTCCCGCAATGACCACGTCGTGGCCCAGATCCCGCAACGCTGCGAGCTGGTTGAGTGCGACCCGCACCGGCCCGCCGTACTCGCCGTGCGGGCTGACGAGAGTGACGACGCCGAGAACCTTCACGATCGCACGATCGCGGCGGGGGCGAGCACCGTCGCCCCGGCGGGCACGTCGCGAACCGCGAGAGCGGTCGCTCCGATCACGGCATCGGCGCCTACCCGGACCCCCCGCAGCACCGTCGCCCGTGCGGCCACCCAGGCGCCGTCCTCGACGACGATCGGCGCGTTGTCGAACTCGAAGGTGGGGGATCGGCGGTCGTGGCTGCCGGTGCACAGCAGGGCGCCCTGCGAGATGCACACGTCGTTGCCGATCGTGACCGGCTCGAGGTTCAGGATCCAGACGCGCTCGCCGACCCAGGTGTCGTCGCCGATCTCGAGCTTCCACGGCCAGTGGACGCGCACGCCAGACCGCAGATTCACGCCGCGTCCGATGCGAGCGCCGAAAGCGCGCAGCACCGCGATCCGCACCGGCACCGGCACGAACCACGGCATCACCGCGATCGCCGATGCGAGCTGCCACGCCGCCTGCCAGCCGGGCCCTCGGCCCTTGTCGTATCCCCTGCCGCTGAAGCCCGCCAGCCGTCGCCGTTCCCCCATGGCGCCTCATCGTACACACGGCTGCGGGATCGGTTGGAGACAGATGCGGGGCCGATGCGGTACCGTCTCCTCCGAACGGGCAGGCGTGGGGACGCGGCTCGGATTCGGGGGTATCGGGGGAATGTCCGACGTGCGGCGGCGACTGCGTCGTCTCTCGGGCGGGCTCGGCAGGATGTCGGGTTTCGCCCTGTCCATCGGGCTGCTGGCGATCGCATCGTTGGCGGCCATTCCGGTGATGATCGCGGCAGAGGGCGATCGCGGTTGGGGTGCGATCGCGCTCGGACAAGCCGTGGGGGCCATCGCCGCCGCCGCGATCGGATTCGGCTGGGGTGTCTCGGGCCCGGCCCGCATCGCCGTCGCCGACGAGCCGTCGCGCCGCACGGCGTACATCGAGTCGGTCCGGGCCCGGCTCGCCCTCTTCGTCCCGATCGTCCTGGCGACCAGCCTCGCCGCAGCCGCGATCGCACCGCAGTCATCGGGCCTGGCGGCGCTCGGAGCCGTGACGGCGGCGGCAGCCGGTGTGTCGGCCAACTGGTACTTCGTCGGACGCGGGGCCCCGTTCTCGCTCCTGCTCGCCGAAACGCTGCCGCGCGTCGCGGGTACCGGCGTCGGCATCGTCCTGATGCTCGGCGGCGGGGGAGCCGCGGCGGGGCTGGCGGGCATGCTCGGCGGCATGATCGCCGCGTTCGGATGCTCGACCGCGTGCATCCTCGTGTCATCTCGACACCACCGCGCATCCGCGCCGCGTCCCGCGAGACTGCTGCGAATCCTGGCCGATCAGCGTCACGGCATGGGGTCGGCGCTCGGATCAGCCGTCTACATCGCCCTTCCGGTCGTCGTCGTATCGATCGTCGCCCCGGCGGCACAACCGGTCTTCGCTCTCGTCGACAAGTTCCAGCGGCAGGTCGGCGTCGCCTTGCAGCCGGTCATCACGGTCGCCCAGGGGTGGGTGCCCCGGCGGGACGGGGCCGAGAGCGCCGCGCGGGCACGGAGCGTCCTGCTCGTCGGCGGCGGGATGTCGCTGGCGATCGGCCTCGCGGTCGTGATCGCCGGGGGTGCGGCGCTGGGCTGGCTCGGCAACGGCGAGATCGAGGTCGTGCCGGTGGCCATCGTCCTCATGGGGCTCTTCGTCGCGGTCAACTTCTTCGAGTCGCTCGTCGCCAAGGCGCTGCTGCCATCGCTCGGACGCCTGCGCATCGGCGCGCAGGCCACGCTCGTCAGCACCGTCGTCGTCGTCCCGCTCGTCGCCCTCGGCGCCATCCTGTGGGCCGCGCCGGGCGCTCTCGGGGCTGTCGTGGTGGGGCTCGTCACCCGCGGCGCCGTCGAAGCGGGTGCGGCCTCGCGCACCATCCGATCCAACAGAACCGTCATCCGGGAGGAGATCGATGCCTGACAAGGTTCGCGACCTGTTGAGGCTCGCGCTGTGGCTGCTGCCTGCGAGCCCTCTGAAGAATGCGCTCCTGCGCCGCGCCGGTCACCGCATCCACGCCACTGCGCGGGCACGGGCGAGCATCGTGTGGCGCGTCGCGTCATTCGAACTCGGGCCGGGGGCCTCGTTCGGCTCGGCGAACGTGGTGAAGAACATGAGCGAGATCCGGCTGGGACGTGATGCGATGCTCGGTCGCTGGAACCTCGTCTCGTCGCACCCCGTCTTCATCCGGCATCTGCCCGGCGGGGGGCGCCTCGTGCTGGGTGATCACGCGAAGATCACCAGCCGCCACCAGCTCGACTGCTCCGGGTCGCTGACGCTGGGAGCCTTCGCCTCGCTCGCCGGACACCAGAGCCGGGTGATGTCGCACAGCGTGGACCTGCGGCGCAATGCTCAGGCCGCGTTCCCGGTCACCATCGGAGAACGGTCGTTCGTCGGCACACGCGTGCTGATTCTCGGCGGCGCCGTGCTTCCGCCGAGATCCGTTCTCGGCGCGGGATCGGTCCTCACGCGTGCCCGCGGCGTACCCGACGCGGGGCTGTGGGCGGGCGTGCCGGCCACCCTCCGCGGCGCCGTGTCGGGCGCTTGGTTCGACCGGGACGAGACCTCGACCCACGACGTGTGGATCCCGGCGACCGACGAGATCGTGACCGGACGATGAGCTCCACCCGGCGCGTGGGGCGCGGCGGCGCACGCTGGTGGTCGGCCGACTGGGGTGGGATGCCTGTATGGGCTGTCGCCCTCTCAGCGCTGGCGATCGGCGGCGTGCTCGCCGGCGGCGCCGCGCTGCGGCCGAGCTCGGCCGTTGACGGCGCTCCTGATCCGATCGTGGTGTTCCTCGGGGATTCGTACACTGCCGGTACCGGAGCGTCCGACACGTCGCTCGGGTGGGCGAGTCTCGTCGGCGAAGCCGAGGGCTGGCGGGTGCGCAACCTCGCGCGTGGCGGTACGGGCTACGGCGCGCGGGTGACAGGCGAGGGCGCGCCAGCGGCGTGCGGCCGGGACGAGTGTCCCACCTTCGGCGAGATGGCTCGCGAGGGCGCGGCCCTCGTGCCCGACATCGTTGTGGTGTCCGGCGGACGCAACGACGTCGGCGGGTCCCCGGTGGATGCCGAGGTCGCCGCGTTCTTCGACACGGTCGCGGCCGTCTACCCGGAGAGTCGCGTCTACGTCACCGACGTGCTGTGGCATGACGACGCGCCGGAGGGCGTGCAGCAGCTGTCGGAGCTCGTACAGGCCGACGCGCAGCGAGTCGGAGCCACCTGGCTCGACATCGGTCAGCCCTTGGCGGGCGGCGACGGTCTGCTGGCGCCCGACGGGGTGCATCCGAGCGACGCAGGGCACGAGGCGATCGCACGGGCAGTCATCGCGGCGCTGCGCTGATGAGCCTCGGGTCTAGAACGTCCGTGGCGAGACGGCGTCGATCGGCGCAGACAGCGAGCGGAACCATTTGCGAGTGAGCAGCACCGTGACACCGGCGGTGGCCAGCAGCAGTGCCGCATAGACGATGACGAAGACCTCGGGCGTTCCCCACAGGACGAATGCGACGGCGAGGACGCCGTAGTCGGCGGGCAGGAGGAGCACGGCTCGGAGCGTCGACGGCGGTGGTGCGGCGCTCGAGCGCGGTGCCAGCAGTGCGTAGAGCGTCAGACCCGAGAAGAGCACGACCGACACCAGCGCGTACGCGAGCGGCAGGAGCATCCACGCGCCGCCGGAGCGACCGCCCGCGGTGAAACCGATGAGCACGGCCGCATGCACGCCGACCATCTTCCCCGCATCGACGACGTGGTCGAGCCACTCACCTGCGCGCGACGATGCGCCCGTGAGGCGGGCGACCTGGCCGTCTGCGGCATCCAGCGCGAAGCCGACGACCAGCAGCGCCGAAGCGGCGACGCCGCTCGCGACCGTGGCAGGCACGGCCCCGATGACGACGAGGCCGGCCACGGTCGCCAGCGCGGAGACCGCCGTCACCGCGTTCGGGCCGATCCCCGCCGAGGCCGCCGCAGCGGCGAAGACCCGCCCGAGCGGCCGATTGACCCACCGCGAGTACAGCGAGACGCCTCGCTTGCCCTTCTGGGCCTGTCGCAGGCTTCCCCAAGCGTCGCCGAATCGCATTGTCTCCCCCATCGCGCCGGTCGGCGGAATCCGACCTATGCGTCCCCTGAGCCACAGTGTACGATGCACGAAGTCGGACTGGTGCTGGGGCATCGATCCGGGCTTGGGGGAACGACGTGCGGCGGGGGCCGCGCGTCTTGGGGAGCGTCCGCGAGGGCGCGCAAAATTGGGGAAAACTCGTGCGTACACGCATCGCGGCCGTCGCCGCTGTCGTCATGGCTCTCATCATCGGGGCGGGGGTCGCCGGGGTCACCGCGCCGGCATCCGCTCTTTCGCCCGGAGTCTCATTCGCCGCCGACGATCAGTCGACCTGGCAGACCAACGGCACCGTCTACGCGCTGGGTGCGGCCGGCGGCAAAGTCGTCGCCGGTGGCACCTTCTCGCAGATCCGCCCGCCGGCCGGCCGATCAGATGCGGCTCGAGCGCGCAACGCCCTCGTCATCCTCGATGCCGAGACCGGTGAGCCCGACGCATGCCAGTTCGGCGTCACACTCAGCGGCGGTACCCCGACGGTGCGGGCCATCACGGTCAGCGCCGATCAGTCGCGTGTCTACATCGCCGGCAACTTCTCCACCGTGGGCGGCGTCAACGTCGCCCGGATCGCGGTGCTCGACGTGCAAGCGTGCACGGTCGCTCCCTTCCGGGCGCCGCTGCCCGGCTCGACGGTGACCGCACTCGCGCTGCACGGCAACGTGCTCTACGCCGGCGGGCTCTTCACGACCGTGGGCGGCCAGACCCGTCAGGCCTTCGCTGCTTTCGACGCCACGAGCGGTTCGCTGCTGCCGTGGACCGCCAACGCGGTGCGCGGCCGCACCGATCTGCCGCCGCAGGTCAACGAGGGCCGCGCCATCGCCGTGTCGCCCGACGGCGCGAAGGTGGTCGTCGGCGGCGACCTCTTCTCCATCAACGGTCAGTACTCGCACTCGATCGCGATCGTCAGCGGCGCGAGCATCGCCGACGGCAGCGGCGGTGATGTGCTGCGCACCTACGGGCCGGGCTTCATCCCCGACACGTCGGTCACCAAGACCATCATCGACGGCGGGGACGGACGCTTCTACATCGGCAACGAGGGCACGGGCGGCGGGGTGTTCGACGGCAAGGCGGCCTTCTCCTGGGCCACGGGTGACCAGGTCTGGCGCGACACGTGCCTCGGCGCGACCCAGTCGCTCGTGATATACCAGGGCACGCTGTACTCGGCCAGTCACGCGCACGACTGCAGCGGGATCAACGCCTTCAACGACGGCATCCGTCGGTATTTCATGGCGCAGAACCCCGACTCGATGGAGGTGCTCGGCTGGCTCCCGCTCGGCAACGACGGCATCGGCGAGGGCATCGGGCCGCGCGCCCTCGCCGTCGCCACCGGCAACGCGAGCGGGCAGCGCTACCTCTGGTCCGGCGGTGACTTCACCACCATCAACGGCCACGCCCAGCAGGGGCTCACCCGGTTCGGCCCGCAGGACACCGGTGCTCCGCCCACGCCCGTGGCCAGCGCGCAGGCCACGAGCGACGGCACCATCCAGGTGCGCTTCCGCACGGTGGTGGACGCCGACGACAGCCACCTGACCTACAGCGTCTACCGCGGCAACGCGACGGATCCGATCTGGAGCGGCACCGGCAAATCGCTGTGGTGGGAGCGCCCGCAGGTCACCTTCGTCGACACGAACGTGACGCCGGGTGCGAGCTACTCGTACCGCGTCACCGCCAGTGACGGCACCAACACCTCGGCCCGCTCCGCCGCTGTCAGTGCCACGGCTCGCGCGGCCGGTGCCGACTATCCCGCCGCCGTGCGCGCCGACGGGCCGGTGAGCCTGTGGTCCGGCGCAGCCAACAGCACCTGGGTTCACGACTCAGGGGCCGCGCAGACCCGCACCGATGCGGTCCCGGCGATCCTGATGGACGGGGCCACCGTCTCGACCGACGGTGCAGTGCCCGCCGCGGGCGGCTCGCTGAAGTTCGACGGCGTCGATGACTACGCCATCACCGATCAGCTGCGGCTCGGGCCCTCGACGTACACCGTGGAGGCGTGGATCAACACGACGACGACCGCGGGCGGCAAGATCGTCGGCTTCGGCAACGGCCGTCCCCGCACCGGCTCCAACATCTCGAACCTCAGCGGCTCGTACGACCGCCACGTCTACATGCAGAACGACGGGCGCGTCACCTTCGGCGTCTGGATCGGGAGTGCGTCGACCGTCACCAGCCCGCAGCCGCTCAACGACGGTCAGTGGCACCACATCGTCGCGACCCAGGGGGCGAGCGGCATGGCGCTCTACGTCGACGGCCTCCGCGTCGGATCCAACAGCAACCGCGACCAACAGTCGTACTGGGGCGTGTGGCGAGTGGGTGGCGACCAGCTGGGAGGATGGCCGGGGCAACCTTCCAGCAACTTCTTCGGCGGGCTCGTCGACGAGGTGGCGATCTACCCGAGCGCCCTTGCGCCCGCCCGCGTCGCGGCGCACTATCAGGCCTCGGGCCGCACCCTCGACCTGAACGCGGCGCCGGCGGACGCATACGGGGCCGCCGTCTTCGGATCCGAGCCCTCTCTCTACTGGCGCTTCGACGACGCCGGAGCTGTGGCGGACGACTCGTCGCTGTTCGGCACGAGCCCCGGCGCCTACAACTCCGGGGCGCAGAGGCAGCCCTCGGGTGCGGTCCCCGGCAGCGGATCGGTCGCGCTCCCGGGCAACGACTCCGGCACCGTAGCGCTGGCTCAGCCGACCGCTCCCTCGCCGACCACCTCGGGCGAGATCTGGTTCCGCACTGACACGACCGCGGGCGGCAAGCTGTTCGGGTTCGAGAACGTCCCGACCGGCAACGGATGGAACTACGACAAGCAGCTGTACATGACGAACGAGGGGCGCCTCATCTGGGGCTCGTACCCCGGTTATGTCGCGACGGTCGAGTCCTCGAAGTCGTACAACGACAACCTCTGGCACCACGCCGTCGCCGTCATCGACGAGACGGGACGCAAGCTCTATGTCGACGGCGAGCTCGTGGCCGCGAACGGACAGACGGGCGCCGAGACCGGCGAGGGCTACTGGCGCATCGGCGGCGGCAACCTCGGCGGCTGGCCCGGCCAGCCCCAGTCGTTCTACTTCGACGGCGAGCTCGACGAGTTCGCGATCTACCCGACGACGCTCGACGCGGCGACGGTGGCCCGCCACCACGCGATCGGAATCGCCGACACCACCCCGCCGACCGCGCCGACGGCGCTGTCCGCGCAGGCCCTCGCCGACGGCGTGCACCTGTCGTGGACGGCCGCGACCGACGACCACGCGGTGACGTCGTACACGGTCTACCGCGGCGCGACGGCCGATTTCGCCCTCGGCGAGGACACGCGGCTCGGGTCGACAGCGACGACCGTATTCGTCGACACGGCGCAGGTGCCCGGTACGCGGTACTACCGTGTGGTCGCGGTCGACGCCGCCGGCAACGTCGGACCCGCGACGGACGCCGCGAAGGTCGACCTCCCCGACACGACGGCTCCGCAGACGCCCGCAGCCCCGGTCGCGACGGTGGCCGCCGACGGGATCTCGGTGACGTGGGACGCGGTCGCCGACGACGTCGCGGTCACGGGCTACACCGTCCACCGCGGCCCGACGGCGGACTTCACGGCGAACGCCGCGAACGTCGTCGGTGCAACGGCGACCACCGGGTTCACCGACCCGGCGCCCGAACCCGGCACGTACTACTACCGCGTGACCGCATCCGACGCGGCCGGCAACGTCAGCGCGGCCTCGCCGGCCTCGCTCCCGGCGACGGTGGCCGCGCCCGACACGGCGCCGCCTTCGGCGCCTGCCACCGCCACGGCCGCCCTGGTCGACGGCACGGTGCAGGTGCGGTGGACCGCGGCCACGGATGACCGCGGCGTCACCGGATACCGCGTGCATCGCGGCTCCGACGCGGCCTTCGTCGCCGACGACACCAACCGCGTCGCCGAGGTCACCGACCTGAAGTTCGACGACGCGGGCCTCGCGCCCGGCGTCTACCACTACAAGATCGCGGCGGTCGACGCCGCCGGCAACGTCGGTGCCGCGGCATCCGTCGCGGTCACGATCGAGTCGGTCGAGCCGGTCGTGGTCACGGTCCCGGTGGCCGAGGACGCGATGGTGGTGCAGGGCGTGCCCGGCACGAACTATGGCGCGAGCACGCAGCTCTCCAGCCGAGGCGGCACCAGCCAGATCGAGTCGCTGCTGTCGGCCCCGCTGCCGACGGCTCCGAACGGCACGGCGCTGACGCGCGTGACACTGAAGCTCCGTACCTCGACCGACCCGTCTGCGGGCACCGTCGAGCCGACCGATTTCGCAGTCATCGGAGACGCCTGGAACGAATCGACGGTCACGTGGAACTCGCGTCCCACCACGCCGGGAACCGCGGCGGGGCGCCTCGGACAGGCGCCCGCCGTCAACACGGCCTACAGCGTCGATCTCTCGACGGCATCGCTGCGGCCGCTGCTCGGACAGAACGCGACGCTGCGGATGACGGGCTCGGGTGCCGACAACCTGCGGCTGTGGTCGTCGGAGGCGGCGAACAGCTCGTACCGTCCGGTGATCGTGCTCGAGTTCACACCGCTGTCGGCCCCGGACACGGCGGCTCCGACCGCGCCCACGGGCGTGCAGGCGAACGCGACGGGATCGACGGTCGGCCTCTCGTGGACCGCCGCGACGGATGACCGCGGAGTCGTCCGCTACGACGTCCACCGCAGCACGACGCCCGGGTTCGCGGTGTCGGCCGGCAACCGGGTGGCGCAGACGGCCGGGACGACCGCTCAGGACGGCCCGCTCGAGCCGGGCACCTATGTGTACCGGGTCGTTGCGTTCGACGCCGCCGGCAACGCCGGTCCCGCGTCGAGCGAGGTGACGGTCACCGTGACCGCGCCCGACACGACGGCGCCGTCCGTGCCGGGGACACCGGCCGTGACGGTCAGCGGTGGCTCAGCCCAGCTCTCGTGGCCGGCGAGCAGCGACGACGTCGGGGTATCCGGCTACGAGCTCTACCGCGGCGCCAGCGCCGACTTCGCCGCCGACCCGTCCGTCCGGATCGCCACCGTGACGACCACGAGTCACACCGATGCCGGACTGGCATCCGGAACGTACTGGTACCGCGTGGCCGCCCGCGACGCCGCGGGAAACGTCAGCGCGGCATCGGCAGCGGTCTCGGCGACGGTCGTGCCCGCGGTGCAGACGGCGACGGCGACGGTCGCGGTCGACGCGGACGCCGCCGGATACGCCAACACGCCGGCGCAGAACTATGCGACCTCGAACCAGCTCGTCTCGCGGGGTGATGTCGGCCAGCAGAGCTTTCTCCGGCTCTCGCTGCCCACCCTCCCTCCGGGCGCGACGCTCGTCTCGGCCACGTTCGGCGTGCGGACCTCGACCGACCCTTCGGCGGGAAGCACCGGGGCGCACGACGTGCATCTGATGGACGGCACCTGGGACGAGGCGACGCTGACCTGGAACAATCGACCGACTGCGATCCGCGGGACGGGGCCCATCGGAACGCTGTCGGGGGCGTCCGCCACCAACACCGCGTACACCGTGCCACTCGCCGTCGAGCAGCTCGCCCCCCTCCTCGGGCAGGCTGTCACGCTCCGGCTCTCGAGCACCTCAGCGGATAATCTTCGGATCTTCTCGCGGGAGGCGACCTCGGCGAGCCAGCGCCCGACTCTCACGCTCACGTACACCCTGCCCTGACGCGGCGGGGGCGGCGCTCGCGTCGCACCCGGAGGCCCGGCCGACGACCCGAACGTCGACCGGGCCTCCGACGTGTCCCGCGGACACACCTCTTTATAGGGCCGCGCGACGCGGGGAGGGTCCGTCCGACGCGTCCGGTAACACCGAAGCGGGGACTGCAGCCGCAGCCCCCGCTTCGTGGCGAGAGAACGTCGTCGGTCGCTCACCGTGGCGCACGGTGCGCCGTCCGGGCCGCCGCGGCTCCCGCCCGACGGCTGCCGCGGGTGGCTCCTGCAGTCGCGGTGCGCCCCGCCCCATCGATCGCCGTGAAGAGTGTCCGCTCGAACGCTGCGACCGCGGCTTCCTCCGTCAGCCGCCGCCGCCGGTAGCTCTGCGCCTCAGCGCCGAAGCGCGCCGCCCGCTCCGGGGCGGCCGCGAGCGCTTCGGCCGCAGTGACGAGAGCATCGGGGTCCGCGGGCGGCACGATCGGGCCGGCGCCGGCAGCGTCCATCTCGGCATAGGTGGTGCTGGTCTCGTCCACGGCGGCCAGCACCGGCTTCCCGACCGCGAAGTACGAGGTGAGCTTGCTCGGCACCGACATCTCCGTCAGGCCCGGCCGTTCGTTGACGAGCAGGATGTCTGCGGCTGCGAGGACGTCGAGGAACTCCGACTCGGGAAGCGGGTCGACGAACGAGACGGCGTCGGCGCCCGTGCGCTGCTCGAGCGCGGCGCGCTGGCCGCCGTCCCCGACGAGCACGAAGCGCACGCGCGACCCGCGCTCCCGGGCGACGACGGCGGCATCGACGACGTTCTCCAGTCCTTGCTTCGCCCCGATCGCGCCGGTGTGCAGGACGATGACGTCGTCATCGGCCCAGCCGATTCGACGACGCGTCGCGGCGGTGTCGCTCGCCTCCGGCTCGGGCACGTGCGACCAGTTGCGCACGACGTCGACCGGACGCGTGACGCCCAGCCTGTCCTCGAGGGCGGTGCGGAACCGGCGATGGATGACGACGACCCGCTCCGAGGCCGCGAACAGGCTCGCCTCGATCGCCCCGATGGCTCCGGCGCCGGTCCCTGAGCCCGCCTCCTGCACACCGAGCGCGTAGATGTCCTGCACCCAGGTGACGACCGGGATGCGATGCACCCGCGCGCGCAGAGCCACCAGACGAGAGGCCAGGAGCGCCGGTGAGACGACGACGACGGCGGCGGGACTGTCCCATCGACACGTCACGGCGCGCAGCCCGAACGATATCTCGAACAGGGCTCGCTTGATCGTGCTGGGCACCCGCGGCACGTAGTGGCGCAGCCGCCGGATGTCCACCCCCGCCGCTGCCGACCGTGCCGGCAGGTCCCGGAACTCCTCCGGCACGCGCCACCATGGATAGTGCGGGTACGACGTGAGGACGCGGACGTCCCAGCCTTCGCGGGCCAGCCCTTCGGCCATCCCTGTCGTGTACGGACTGACACCTGTCGGCTCCGGGCTGTAATTGATGCCCACGAAGAGGACGGATGCCGGCACCGGCTCGGGTCTCGGGCTCATCAGTACGCTCCCACGGGTCGGAGCATCACCTTGACGGTGCGCCACATGATCATGAGGTCGAGGGTCACGGACCAGTTCTCGACGTAGCGGAGATCCAAGGCGACGCTGTCCTCCCATGACAGGTCGCTGCGTCCGCTCACCTGCCACAGGCCCGTGATGCCGGGCTTGATGTAGAGCCGGCGGAACACCCGGCCCTCGTAGTTGCGGACCTCGGACGGCAGAGGCGGACGCGGACCCGAGATGCTCATGTCTCCGCGGAGGACGTTGAAGAACTGGGGCAGCTCGTCGAGCGAGTAGCGGCGCAGGAATCGGCCGACGCGCGTCACACGCGGGTCGGCGCGGAGCTTGAACAGCGGTCCCGCGCCGTCGTTCGCCGGCAGCAGCTCGGCGAGCTCCTGCTCCGCGGTGTCGGTCATCGAACG
>JAAIGF010382457.1_pt1 | contig 22284 bp, 17 predicted proteins | sample 6487441 | NCBI WGS metagenome assembly JAAIGF01 (sample SAMN13974129, study PRJNA590717) | phyllosphere metagenome | biome: pepper field; feature: multiple bacterial spot infested pepper fields; material: pepper leaves; isolation source: leaves from pepper fields | host: Capsicum annuum ... | reverse complement strand
CCGCTTCTTCTTCCTGCGGGTTGGAATCATTCAGCAGCGTTGCCCCTGCCCGCACTTCCGCAATGCCATCCTTGATGCGGATGGTGCGCAAAGTCAGGCCCGTGTTCATATCACCATTGAAGCCAACCATGCCGATGGCTCCACCGTACCATGCACGCGGGCTCTTTTCATGGCTTTCGATGAAGCGCATGGCCCACAGCTTTGGCGCACCCGTAACGGTGACGGCCCATGCGTGGCTGAGGAAGCCGTCGAAGGCATCCATATCATCGCGCAGGCGGCCTTCGATGTGGTCCACCGTGTGGATGAGGCGCGAATACATCTCGATCTGGCGGCGACCGATGACCTTGACCGAACCGGGCTCACACACACGGCTCTTGTCGTTACGGTCCACATCCGAACACATGGTGAGTTCGGACTCGTCCTTCTTGGAATTCAACAGCTTGAGGATCTGTTCGCTATCGGCAATCGGGTCATCGCCACGCTTGATGGTGCCGGAAATCGGGCAGGTTTCGATACGGCGACCGGAGACGCGCACGAACATTTCCGGCGAGGCACCGACCAGATATTCCTGATGGCCAAGATTGATGAAGAAGGAATAGGGCGACGGGTTGATGGCCTTCAGGCGGCGTGAGATGGCCGATGGATTGCTGTCGCAACGCTCCATGAATTTCTGGCCGGGCACGACTTCGAACAGATCGCCACAACGGAAGCTTTCCTTCGCCTTGGTGACCAGTTCAGCATATTCGCCGGGGTGATGATCGCCGCGCGGAGGAATAGTGTCTGTCTTCACGAACGGTTCCGGCGCGATGTCTTCTGCCTTGCCATGCGTTGTGACGCCAGCCTTTTCGAAATCATAGCGATCCACCCAGGCTTTGGCGGAATAATGGTCCACCACCAGAATTTCATCTGGCAGGAAGAGAACCATATCGCGCTGGTCTTCCGGGCGCTGAAGGGAGAGCTTGATGGCATCGAACTGGAATGCCAGATCGTAACCGAAGGCACCGAAGAGGCCGATGGCGGAATCCGCACTGGAATAGAAGAGGTCGACCACGGCGCGAAGGGCTGTGAACACAGTCGGGATCTTGGAGCGTTCTTCCTCGGTGAAAACGCGGTCCGGCTCGTTGACGGTGAGGTCGAGACGGCGGGTGGTCAGTTCGCCAAGCGTCAGGTCCGGCGTCTGCTTCAGCTTTTCTGCGATGAAGGAGAGCAGCACTTCGCCACGGCCATTATAGGCCTCGATCCACATGTTGCGGCCAAACGAGGAAATGCCGAGCGGCGGATCGATGATGGCGGTATCCCAGCGCGTATAGCGGCCCGGATATTCGTAATTGGACGAGAAGACGGCGCCGCGACGGGAATCGAGGCCTTCGACGTAAGAGTCGATGGCGCCTGCGTAGTCCGCCGCGCGGCGCTGGCGGGTGACTTTGATGCCGCCTTTGGTCTCGTAGGTCTCGGACCCGTCATCATGAATAATCGTTACCATTCTCGCAGTTCCCGTTTCCAGAGCCTTCCCGCATTTCTTCGAAACGCGAAAACGCTCTTAGTTTTTGTTTGACGCATTATCCGCACGCAAAACCGCTACGCACTTTTGCTGGAAATGCTCTGAACCCGATGACAGGCGGCATAACAACAAAAAAGCCGCCTGAGATTTCGGGCGGCTTGGACTTGTCTTGTAAACATGACTGGTCAGGGCCGCGTTAGCTGACCCACCACCAGTTAGCAATGTTCTTCGACACTGTGTTCATGGGCAGAATTGTTAGCGGCAAGCGGGCGGCTTGGCAAGCGGGATTTATGGCGGGATTTGAACCCGATGGCGCATTGGCGCGTTGTGGCTGCGGCGCAAACAGGGAGCGACCGATCTCGATGTTTCACAGATTTCTCATGCTGGCAGCATCCACGCTGCTGATCGCCGCTGCCGAACCGCCGAAGGATGTGCCGGTTCCACAGGAAAAACCGCAGCAGGAAGCGCCATCCGCCAAGCCGGAGAGCGATAAGCAAAAAGAGGAAACGCCCCCTCCTCCGCCTGCGGAAAATACGGTTCCGAAGCCGGAGGAAAAGCCGGAAGTGCCAGTGAAGCCAGATGCAGCACCGGCAGGGGAAGCAAAGCCGGATGAGAAAAAGCCTACCGCTGATAAACCTGCCGAAGAGAAGAAGGCCGAGGAGCCCACGCCTGAGCCGGTGAAGGAAGAGAACCCGGAAGAACTGAAGGCGTGTCTCACCGAGTTGAAGGAGCTTGGTGCGGAGTTTCGTGAGATCGACGCCATCAAGGGCGAGGAAGAGGGATGCGGCATCGCCTCCCCGCTCGAACTCTCCGTCGTCATCCCCGGCATCAAGCTGGAGCCGAAGGGCACGATGCGCTGCGAGGCGGCGCTGGCGCTTTCCCGCTGGGCGAAGAATGTGGTGGTGCCAACCGCGAAGATCGCCGTGCCTGACAGGCAGGTGACAGCCTTCGGCCAAGCCTCCACCTATATCTGCCGCAACCGGAACAGCGCCGAAACCGGCAAGATTTCCGAACACGCGAAAGGCAACGCAGTGGATATCGCCACCATGACATTCGACAAGGGCGAACCGCTGGTGATGAAACCGCGCCACGAAGACGGCACCATGGAAGGCGCCTTCCAACGCACCATCACCACCGCCGCCTGCCTCTTCTTCCGCACCGTCCTCTCGCCGGGAAGCGATGCGACGCATCAGGACCATCTGCATCTGGATGTACTGGAGCGAAAGGGCGGGTATTTGTATTGCCGGTAGAATGGTGAAAGGCGGGGTTTGTGGCCCCGCCTTTGCTTTGATGATCAGAACCTCTGTGTCAGAGAAATTTTGAAAGAACGACCTGCCTCTGTGTAATATGCAACAGGCTGGTTGATATTGGACTGGGTACCTGGATTGACGTCACGCACTCCCACAGCATTCCAATAGGTCTTGTCGAATATGTTGTAGACGCCTGCCTGAATGCGAAGGCCGTTCAACTTTTCCGGTTCCCACCATCCGGTCAGGTTTGCAATGCCGTAGCCGGGCGCGTCGAACGTGGTTGACTTATGATCGTCACGCATGCCGGCAGCGAAAATGCCAGTCAGGTCTGCTCCCCAATTCTCTTGCTGATATCCAACGCCGATAATGGATTTGAACGGAGCGACGGTTCGAATGAATTCGCCGGTTTCCTGATCCTTGCCATAGGCATAAGCGAGGGAGCCGTGGACGAAAATTCCGTTGGCGAAGTCCTGACGGCCTGAAAGCTCGGCACCGGTTATCTGAACCCGGTCGCGATTCGCCCAGCTATTGTAGCCAGTCGGGAAGTCGGTTGTGACCGCATAAGTCGTATCGATGAAGTTGCGGTAACGATTATGGAAGACGGTGATCTTACCTGTCAGATCGCCATCATCGTAATTGGCACCCAGTTCGAAGCCATTTCCGGTCTCATCTTTGAGAGACGAGTTTCCGATGACCGTATAGGCGTAACCCGTGCCGATATTCGTAAAGTTACTGTAAAGCTCCGTCACCGTTGGCGCACGGAAAGACATGGACCATTGTGCAAAGAGTTGGAGTTCCGATGTCACATCATAGGTTGCCAGAAGCTTTGGCGAGAATTGCGAACCGCTTTTATCGTCAGGCAGGCCGAAATAGCTGAAACCGCTGTTGCGTGAAAAACCGGATGAATCCTTTGGGGTATAGTCGTACCAGTCGAAACGGAGACCGGGTGTCACCTTGAAAGCGCTATCGCCGATGGCAATTTCGTCATCCAGATAGACACCGAGGCGCGTACCATCGACATTCGGGACATCCGCCTGAGATGCGGTACTCAATGTACCGGTGATCGAGTTGATGTACTGCTCGTATTGGAAATACTGGAAGTTTCCGCCAAAGCGAACCTTGTGGTCGAGATTGCCCGTCGTGAAAGTGGAAATCGTGCCGCCGGTCAGGCCGAACGAGCTCTCTTCCGTAGCATTGTGCCGTTCGTAATTGGTATTATTGTTGCGCGAACCGTAAGAGCCAGCCTCCTTGGTCAGGCGCTGCCAATAAGGCGTTAGACTTGCAGCGTCGATGAGACCGCCGGTCTCCGGTGCCTCATATCGATAGTCGATTGAAACACGATCTCGTGTCGTATCGTCATAGCCCCAGTAATTGCCCACCTTATAGGTTGTCGTGCCCGTGGCAGATTGCAGCGTCTTGAGATCGGTGTCGACGTTGCGGTCAAAGCGTTCGACAGTGAAGCCGATCTTATGGCCCTCACCCAACTCCTGACGAAGCTTGAACATAACGCTCCGTTGATATGTGTCGGCAGGATTTTTTTCCGTTCTGGAAATTCCGATTACATCGTCATCACCACGATTTTCCGTTTCATGGCCGCGTTTGTAGCTGCCTTGAAGAAGAATCGACGTACCTTCGATTTTCTTTGCAGCGGCAATCGAACCGTTGACGCTCGTGTCTTCGCCATCATAGCCCGTTTTTGCAATGACACCCCAGTCTTTGCCCTCTGTGATGACGTCTTCCGGTTCCAGCGTGTTCAAAACGATAGCACCTGCGACAGCACCCGAGCCGATGCGGCTGGAGTCCGCTCCACGAACGATATCGATGGCGGAGAGAGACGAAAAATCGAAACTGTCTGAGCTGTCGCTGATACCGGTCGTCGGCGAAGAAGCCCCTGTGCGGGTCAGCGTTTCAAGATAGGGGATGGGGATACCGTCAATCAGGGTCGCGACACGCGCGCCGCCTAAGCCGCGAATGAATACGCCGCCGGGACGGCCAGTATTCGTCTGCGAGTATTCCACCCCCGGCTCCGTCGTATTACCAAGGTCCCGGATGTTATTGATTTCTTTTTTGCGGATGTCTTCCGCCGTCGTGGTGCTTGCCAAAGGCGTATCAGCCGCAGCCTCTCCAGCAACACCCCCTGCCTTCACCCTCTTCCCCTTCACCGTAATCCGCTCCAGCACCGTGGTCTGGCCGTTGGATGGTGTGGTTTCCTGCGAATGGGCCGTGGAATTTGCGTAAACGAGTGCGATCGCCGTGCAGACGAGCAAGGCGGACTGGGAACCCCGGATTGTCATAACTACCCCCTGAGACCGCGCAGGCGAAAGCGCACGGCGGTTTACGCGCCGCGGCTTGGTGCCGGCTCGGTCGATCTGTGCTGAAATGTGACGGCATGCGCCGTGACAGGAGGCTTAAAAAACATGATTTAAAGAGTCAACATAATAAACATGAATAATTTACTCATCATTTAGCGAGGCGTGAATTGTTGCAGAAAAGTAACAAGGCGATCTATTTTTGATTGCATCGTGCATCCAGGCACGCGCGGTAATATAGGACCGGTTGAAGACATGGGAAGCGATCGGAGTACGACCTTGAAGATGATCGGGCTTCGCCCTAGATCACCGGTGTTTTGAGCAATGATTCCACACGAACAACACCAGGGCCTCCGCGACAATGAAATCGCTTGAACTTCTGATCGAACGCATCATCCTGTCCAGCCGCTGGCTGCTGGTCGTCTTTTATTTCGGGCTGGTTGCGGCTCTTGGTGTCTACGCTTTCTCCTTCGCTTTGAAGTTCCTGAAGATCGCGCAGAATGTGTTCGTCTATAGCGACGCCGATATGATCCTTGCCATGCTGGCGCTGATCGACGCGGCGCTGGTGGCGAGCCTGATCGTAATGGTGATGCTGTCCGGTTACGAAAACTTCGTCAGCCGGTTCGATGAGGGTGGAGATCAGGTGTCGTTTCTGGGCAAGCTGGATTCGGGCAGCCTCAAGATCAAGGTGGCCTCCTCCATCGTCGCCATCTCATCCATCCATCTTTTGCAGATTTTCCTCAACGCCAATCAGTATAGCGACAGCAAACTGATGTGGTTCACCATCATCCATCTGGCATTCGTGGTTTCCGCGGTGATGCTCGGCTTTCTGGAGAAGTTGATGGCCAAGCCGAAAGCCGACAAGGGAAAGCCGGAACTTTGATCGGTCGATAAATTTTGCTTCCCAAGCTTCCGAATGGCGGGTAAACCGACCTTTCGGAAGCTTTTTTATTTTCGCCACATTTTCAAGCCGCACCGAATACTTTGATATAAGCATTAAGCAAATGAAATAATTCACTTATTTCGCCGGTAACCAAATATCTGGAATATCGAAATAAAGGGTGGAATTTCGGGGCCGTTGCTATATTCCTTACTGTTAACATATAACCTTCGTTGATTGTAAACATGATGACGACATTGGAACGGCAGTCATTACTGAGCGGGGAAATAGCGGCTTCGCAGAACCGCCCTCATTGGCTGCAGAGCGTTACCAACGTCGCCAGGGAATTCGGCTTTGCTCACGCCACGCTGATGCGCGCGCCGCAGCCGACGGACGACCTGCTAGCATCGGTCATTCTCGAAACGACGGTGCCCATCCGCTTCATCCGCGAGTTCGACCAGCAGCGTTTTCTGCCGCATTGTCCATTGCTTCTGCGCGTGGCGGGTTCGGTCATGCCGCAATGCTGGTCTCTGGACGACGACAACAGCGCTGCCCCCTACCCTGAAGCCATGGAAAAGATGATGCGCCAATATGGCGTTATCAACGGGGTGATGATCCCGATCAATTCGCTGAGTTGCGACCGCTACCTGCTGCGCTTCGATGGCAAGTGCCCGCACCCGAACCAGATCGCGCTCAACGAAATCGGCATGATCGCGCTGCACGCCTTCGATGTTTATGACCGTATGCGCCGGACTGAAATGGTGGTGCCGAAATCACTGACGAAGCGTGAGCTGGAAGTCATTCGCTGGACCTCGCAGGGCAAGACCTCTGCCGAAATCGGGCAGATCCTGTCGCTCTCCGATCACACGATCAATGCCTATCTGAACAATGCGATCAAGAAGCTGGATTGCGTCAATAGAACCCAGCTAGTGGCCAAGGCCATCCGCCTGAAACTCATAAGTTAAGCCGCCCTCCATCAAGAAGAGCGGCCTAAACAGACCTATCGATCCAGAACCGAGCGAAGCTCGACCAGGTTCGAGCGCACTCTCAGCACATAGAAGCCCATGGTTGCCAGATGCGATGGCATGATCCAGCCGCTTTCATCGCCATTGGAGATGACGAAGGGCTGGATGCGAAGCGCTGCGCGCGTCTGCGATAGCGTGTCGTTCCACAGGCTCGTCACGTTACGCTCGCGAATGACCTGCTGGAAATCCGCGCCAGCGGCAGAGAGGATGCCGTAATAGCCGTAAAGCTGGCCATAGGCGAACCAGAAGCGGTCATCCGCCCGCGTATCGAACCAGCCGCCATTATAGTTTTCCGACCGTTCGCGGAGGATGGCGGAGGTGCCGCCGATATCGTTGGCGATGCGGTCGATGAACTGGATGAGGTTGTCTGCGCGCGTATCGAAGACCGAGGCGCACTGGGTCATGCTGGTGTTGAACTTGCGCAGGCTTTCCGCAGCAGAGCGGTAATAGCTGGGCGTCGGCGTCTTGGGACCGAAGGGGCTGAGGCCGAAATACCAGGAATACTCGTCATACTGCAGATTGCCGCGTGCATTCTGCAGGTTGTTATCGACACCGGAGGTGCCGCGAACGCGACCGAGCGAATCGACCAGCTCAACCGCCGTGCGGCGGATAGCCTGGTTCACGCCACGCTGGAATGAGGCCTTGTTATCCAGAAACGGCGTGCTGTCCCAATCCATGCCGAAAAGGCCGAGCTTGTAGAGCAGCATGGAAGAAATCCAGGCATTCTGATCGACGTTGAAATCGATGAGACCGGCAGCAACATCGACAATGGCCGATTTCTCGCAGACGCGTGCAGCGGTCGTGGCGGGCGCGGGCGATGCAGCCGGTGCCGCCGTTTCGCCGATTGCCTGTGGTGCGGCGGCAAGCTCCTGCCCTGCGCCGACCTTGCGCTCGGACAGGCGGTATTCACTGATGTAATCCGGGTTGAAATTGGTCCAGACCTGCGTCTGCCAGATGAAATAGCCGTAGAGACCGACGAGGAAAACGATGAAAGCCGCAATCGGCGCCTTGATCATCCAGCCTCTTTCACCGGCGCTGCCCTGGCCTGCGCGAAACGGCCAGACGAGACCGGCAATGAGGATCGAGAAACCTCTTCCCAACGCGCTGAAGACACGTCTGAAAAAAGCCAAAACGGGGTCAAGCATACTCACCTCTCTCGATCTTCAACGAACCGCTTTCAGATAGGTGCGCTGAACGGGGTTACAACGCGCGCAACAATGTTTTTGCCTATGGGGTGTTGGCTATAGCCGCGACCCGGCCCTTTTCCACAACGTAACGGCGCATGAATGCCTCATCGATCTGCCGCTTGCGGCGCTCGATATCATCCATGGAAATCGTGTTATGCGCATGAATGGTCAGAAGCTCTGCCAGATGCGGATGGCTGGCCTTGCGGGATATCTCGGAAAGCAGCGTTTCCAGCGAAAGCGAAACGGCGGCATAAAGCTGAATGCCGCGTTCCATCTCCGCAGCCAGCTTGTTGTACAGCAGCGAATGGGCGGAAAGCTGATGCGTTGCCCCTTGCGCAAAGGCCTCGTGCAGGAGCACATAGCGGTCAAGGCTTTCATGGCCGGAACGCAGGGTCTGGTAAGCGCTCTCGTGCTTTTCCAGATCGAGCGACAGCGCTTCGCGTTCCGCTTCCATGGTGGTGCGGCGTGTTTCGTCGGTAACGCTGCCAAGCTTCCATTGCACGGTTGCCAGAGTGGCGTTGATTTCCTTCAGACGATGCCGCCCCTCTTCGATTGAAGCGGCAAGCTCCCGCCGACGCTGCATGAGGGCGATGAGCGGTGGCTCGCAGAGCTTTTGCAAACCGAGCGATGCGGCTTTTTCCTGAGCCAGAATTTCAGCCACCGCATCGCTATTTATGAGGAGTTGCTTCAAGGTCTGCGCCGTAGCAGCCTTGCGCAAACGCGCATTCTGTAGTTTCGCCGCTTTGCTTTTGGAGAAGAAAGCCACGAAATTTTCGTAGGCGGTCCGTTCGCTGGCAGCCTCGAAACCGTGATAGGCCGCATCGATCTCGCTCGACAGGCGAAGCACGAGATTTGCCAGTGCCTTTTCCGCGCTGTCCTTGCGGGCCTTCAGCGCATCGAAAGCCTGGCCATCCGCCTCATGCCTGTCGGCGGCGCGCATATCCTGCGCCTTGTGAAAGGCGGAAAGCTGCTCCAGCAGGCCGGTCTCGGCCACGCGCAATTCGGCTGCTGCCGCGCGCGCGGTCTCGATCTCACTTTCCACGGATGGCGTCTTCGCCATGAAGTTTCATCTCCCGAATCGATTGGGCTTGAGGTCGCCCGCTTCTTATCTTTACGGGCGACCTTATCTCAATGCGAGAGAATGATAACAGCGCTTTGAAGACGCTTAGAAATTAAGCTTTGCCAGTTCCGCATCCAGACGCTCGCGGGCCTTCTTCGGCATCTTACCGGCCTTGACGGCATCGAGATTGGCAGGCGCATCGCCTACCACCACGAGGGCGACCATGCCCATGCCGAAATGCGGCGTGCATTTGAAGACATAGGCGCCTTCCTTATCGACGGTGACTTTGAGCGCCTCGTTCATCTTGCCCTTGGCCTCGGGCGCACCTTCCGGCAGGAGTTCCTTGATCGAGGCCGCATCGTGGCCCTTATCCACGGGAACGAAGGTGATGACATCACCCACATTCGCCTTGACCGCTGCTGGCTCGAACACCATGGCCTGACCATCGGCACCCTTGTTCAGCATTCTGATCTCGATTTCCGCAGCCACTGCCGGAAAGGCGAAGAAGCCTGCGACGGCGGCTCCGGTAAGAAGGCGAAGGATGGTGTTCTGCATTGCGCTTGCTCCTGAAGTGGGCCGCCGGATAGCGGTCTTTCCGCTACAGGTCCTACTCTCGGGTGCAAGTGCTTTCCTTGACCAAAATCAAACGCGGGGCGGCATCCAGTGAGACGCGTTGCCGCAGCGACTATTCACACTGGACAGCCTCGACCCAATGGCGGCGGCAGAAGGACACGTATTTCTCGTTTCCGCCGACATCGATCTGCGCGCCCTCCTTCACCACGTTTCCGCTTTCATCGAAACGGGCAACCATGGTGGCCTTGCGCCCGCAATGGCAGATGGTGCGGATTTCGCGAAGCTCGTCGGCGATAGCCAGCAATTCCTTGGAGGCGGGGAAAAGCTTGCCCTGAAAATCGGTGCGCAGGCCATAGGTCATCACCGGAATGTTCAGCCTGTCGGCAATGCGCGCCAGCTGCCAGACATGGTGTTCGGACAGGAAATTGGCTTCATCGATGAAGACGCAGGCAACGGGCTCGTCCGCATGGAAGCGCTCGACTTCGGCGAAGATATCCGTGGCGTCATCGAAGGTCAGCGCATCGGAAGACAGGCCGATGCGGGAGGCGACCTTGCCCGTTCCAGCCCTGTTATCGAAGGCGGCGGTAAAGATCAGCGTGCGCATGCCGCGCTCCTGATAATTATAGGAAGCCTGCAGCAGCATGGTGGATTTTCCGGCATTCATTGCCGAATAATTGAAATAGAGCTTGGCCATCATGCCCTCCATAAAGTCTTGGGCGTCTTTTGCCTTGCAGTCCGGGCGGAAGAAAGTGGGCAACGGAAAAACACACAGCTTTCGCTATTTTAGCTACAACTAAAGGTTACGCATGTCGCAAACGTTGTTGCAATGCACGCAAATGCGCATGAGTTGATTGTGGGCGGCGGATATTGATAATGGTTAGGGAACATAAAAAAGGGAGTAAGCAATGCTTGCACATAACCGTCGCTGTCTGGCGCTCGCCGCAGCAGTCTCTGCAATGGCACTCTTCTCAACCAATGCGATGGCCGCCGAGGCCGCAAGCTGCGGTACGGTCCGGTTCTCGGATGTCGGCTGGACCGATATCACCGCCACGACCGCGACTGCATCGGTCATTCTGAAAAGCCTCGGCTACCAGACGGACGTCAAAATCCTCTCCGTACCGGTGACCTACACCTCCCTGAAAAACAAGGATATCGACGTCTTCCTCGGCAACTGGATGCCGACCATGGAAGGCGATATCAAGCCCTACCGCGACGACAAGTCGGTCGAGACCGTTCGCGAGAACCTGACGGGCGCAAAATATACGCTGGCGACCAATGCCGAGGGTGCCGAACTCGGCATCAAGGACTTCAAGGATATTGCAGTGCACAGCGACGAGCTGGGCGGCAAGATTTACGGCATCGAGCCCGGCAATGACGGCAACCGACTGATTCTCGGCATGGTCGAGAAGGATACGTTCGGCCTTAAAGACTTCCAGGTGGTCGAATCCTCCGAACAGGGCATGCTGGCGCAGGTGGCCCGCGCCGACAAATCCGGCGAGCCCATAGTGTTCCTCGGCTGGGAACCGCACCCGATGAACACTAATTTCAAGCTGACCTACCTGAACGGCGGCGATGACGTGTTCGGCCCCAATCTCGGCGGCGCCACGATCTACACCAATGTCCGCGCCGGTTATCTGAACGAATGCGCCAATGTCGGCACCTTCCTGAAGAACCTGCAATTCTCGCTCAAGATGGAAAACGAAATCATGGGCAAGATTTTGAATGACGGCATGGAAGGCGAAGCGGCAGCGACCGACTGGCTGAAGGCCAACCCCGCCGCCATCGAGCCATGGCTTGCGGGCGTCAAGACCAAGGACGGCAGCGAGGATGCGCTGGCCGCTGCGAAGAAGAATATCGGCCTTTAAAAGCCGGTCTGCTTCGCATTACGCCCGGCTTCCGGCCGCTCCCGCGTCGGAAGCCGAACACATGAACCCGTTCACGAAAGGCAAAATCTTACCGTGGAATGGCTCAGCGCATCTCAAAATCGTCTGCCGATCGGCCGATACGCCAAAGAGGCGATCGACTGGTTGACCACAAATCTTTCATTCTTTTTCGATTGGTTGGCCTATATTTTCGGAAGCGTCATCGACGCGATCCTCTATCTGCTTCAGGCACCTCACCCGCTCGTCATCGTAGGGCTTCTGACGGCTCTTTCCGCCTGGATGCGACGCTCCATCGGAATGCCGCTCTTCACCGCTCTCGGCCTGCTTCTCATCATCAATCTCGGCTACTGGAAAGCCACGACCGAGACGCTGGCGCTGGTGATTGCGGCAAGTGCGGTCTGTATGCTGATCGGCGTGCCGCTCGGCATTCTCGCCGCCCGTCGCAAATGGGTCTACAGCATCATGCGGCCAGCGCTCGACCTGATGCAGACGATCCCGACCTTCGTCTATCTCATTCCGGCGCTGGTTCTCTTCGGTCTCGGCATGGTGCCCGGCCTGATCGCGACCGTGATCTTTGCCATACCCGCACCCATCCGCCTGACGCGGCTCGGCATCATTTCGACGCCACCTGCGCTGGTGGAGGCGGCAGTCGCCTTCGGCGCAACGCCAGGCCAAGTGTTGCGGAAAGTGGAACTGCCTTTTGCCACGCCGCAGATCATGGCGGGGCTGACGCAGACAATCATGCTGTCATTGTCCATGGTGGTGATTTCGGCGCTGGTCGGCGCAAACGGCCTCGGCGTTCCCGTGGTTCGCGCACTGAACACGGTCAATATCGCCATGGGCTTCGAAGCCGGTCTCTGCATCGTCATCGTGGCGATCATTCTCGACCGACTGTTCCGTCTGCCAGGCTCGGAGGATGAGGCATGAGTGACGCAATCATCTTCGACAATGTCGATATCGTCTTCGGCGATCACCCCGCTAAGGCTCTACCGCTGATCGATGCGGGCAAGACGCGCAGCGAAATCAATGCCGAAACGGGGCTGGTGCTCGGTGTCGCCAATGCCACGCTGACGGTGAAAGAGGGCGAAATCCTCGTTCTCATGGGGCTTTCCGGATCGGGAAAATCCACGCTGCTGCGCGCGGTCAACCGGCTTGCGCCGGTCGTTCGCGGCAATGTCGGCGTCAAGACGTCTTCCGGTTATGTCGATCCCTACAAGGCCTCTTCCAAGGTTTTGCGGGATCTTCGCACCCACACCGTTTCCATGGTGTTTCAGCAGTTCGGGCTGCTGCCCTGGCGAAACGTGGCCGATAATGTCGGTTTCGGTCTGGAGCTTTCCGGCATGAAGGAGGCCGAGCGCAAGAAGCGCGTGGCCGAACAGCTGGAACTGGTAAACCTTTCCGACTGGGCAACCCGCAAGGTGGGCGAACTTTCCGGCGGCATGCAGCAGCGCGTGGGCCTTGCCCGCGCCTTTGCCACCGGCGCGCCCATCCTCCTGATGGACGAGCCCTTCTCGGCGCTCGACCCCCTGATCCGCAGCCGCCTTCAGGACGAGTTGCTGGAATTCCAGAGCCGGTTGAAAAAGACGATCCTTTTCGTCAGCCACGATCTGGACGAGGCTTTCCGCATCGGCAATCGCATTGCCATGATGGAGGGCGGGCGCATCATTCAGTGCGGCACGCCACAGGATATCGTCAAAAATCCGTCGAACCAGTATGTGGCGGATTTCGTGCAGAACATGAACCCGATTTCGATGCTGACAGCCAGCGACGTGATGCGGCGGGGCGTGGGCGCGACGAACGGCCAGCAGCCCGTTGTGGCAACAGCGCGCCCGACCTCTCCCCTCATCGACATTCTGGACGCCATGGCGCGCCAGCCGGGTGTCATCGGGATCGTGGATCAGGGCGCAGTCGTGGGCACGATCACCGCCGACGACATCGTGCGCGGGCTGACGCAGCACCGCAATCTTTGAGCATCACCCCTGGGTAGCAATGCCTGCCCAGGGGATTCGCTTAACGCGGGAACGGGGATAATCCTTACAGGTGACTTTCCGAAAACAAACGTATGCGAAAGTGCGAAATTTAAGGTGTCCTTACTAATTTTCGCAGATAGCCTCACGGCGCAAAACGACTCACGCTTCCAAATAAAATTTGTCTGACAGCCAGTCTGGAAGAAAACTTTTCTTCCACTTGGTAGGTTTAAACCGTTTTGGCGGGAAAATCATGCCAATTTTTAATTATATTCAAAGGGATGAACTTAATTTTTGAAAACGCTAATTAAGCGTAGTCTTTACCTTAGATTTAGGTATATACAATCATATTACCGAATTGATACACTTCGCTCATAAAACAATTCGTTGCCAAGTGAGATAGCCAAGGGGCGGCTTCGCTCAGGAGACCTGAAATATGACCACACCAACTTTATCCGAACAGTCCAACGCCGCTGCAGGCCTTCTGTCTGCCATGGCGAACCCAAAGCGGCTCATGATCCTTTGCAGCCTTGTCGAGGGTGAGGTTCCTGTTGGTGTTCTGGCAACGCAGGTCGGCCTCAGCCAATCGGCTCTGTCGCAGCACCTTTCCAAGCTTCGTGCACAGCGTCTGGTCAAGACCCGTCGCGACGCGCAGACGATCTACTATTCCAGCACATCCGAATCCGTGAAAAAGATTCTGGCAACGCTGGAAGGCATCTACTGCACCAAGGAAAGCAGCAAGACCGCTGCATAATTCTTCCAACGGAATCGAGCTCAAGGCACCTCCCACCAGCCAGCTCTTCCTCAGGAGAATTGCATGAATGAGGACAACCGGCCCAAGGCCGGTTGTTTCTTTTGCGCAGGCTAAAGGAACTTCGCTTCAGGCGCTTCCGACCTGCCCCTTGAGCATGGCGGCTGCGCGCGCATAACCGCCCGCCGCGCCATCGACAAAATGCATGTGGTCGCGAGACATGGGTGACGGCACGATGCAGGTCATCAGGGCCGCGTCCTGCTCATGCAGGCCGTAATAACAGACGCCATCGCGTGCGGCGCCCTCCAGCCGAGCCCTGATCCGTGCCAGCCGGTCCGCATCCACATCCACCGTCATCTTGAGACCATCATCGAATTTGCGAAAATCCGTGTTACTGGCGACGGAACGCTTGTACTGGATCGGATCGAACCGCCCCACCGTCTTGCGAAGCCGGTAGAGAACGGTGATCAGCACGGTCTGCATCAGCACCCAACCCGCCTTGCGAAATTGGGACAGGCGATCCCGGTAACCGGAAAGCGCCCTCGCCTCCAGCACCAGACCTTCCTTGATGAAACCGAGCGGCGGGCCATCCACCGGCACCGGATGTCCGTTGCGCCCATCCTCATTGGCAAGCGTCACGATATCGGCAACGAGCAGCCGGAAGGCCGCCATGTCTCCGCCGGGCCTTGGCGTGGCGATGATCGACACGACGCTGCCATATCGCGTCTCGATTGGGTTCCACCGGCAGGATAGCCCAGTCAGATCGGGCCGCGCACCCGGCCCTGCCTCATCGATCAGATAATGCCCGCTTTTCATCTGCATATCGGCCCAGTTGTTTCCGCCGCCAGAAAACATGGCATAGGACACGTCTTCACTGGCCTGAAAGCGGGCCACGCGCACATCGAAGCCGTTCTGCCTGATCTCCGACACGGGCACGATGGCGGCGCGAAGCGTCAAATCCAGATCGTCGCGCACCCAGCGGCGAATTTTGGTCAACTCCTCACGCGCCGCCTCCACCAATAACGGCGGCACGGCAATCGCCGCGCCATCTCCACCGAAAACGAAAGGCAGATCATGACGCTGGAGCGCGTTCAGAACCCCGGAGATGACACCCGCGCCCGCCATGTTCACCGACTTGTAGTGACCGCTTTCGATGGCCTTGGTCGAATCGACGATATCGGCAAGCGCAAGCGCCCAGCCTTCCGGCAGGGCGCGGTAGAGCATGGGCTCGGCCACGTCTTCGAAATGTGCGAAAACGGGAAGGCCTGAGAGGAATTCTTCATCGGTCGATTGCATGACCGCACTATCCTCCCTGATCAGCTAAAAAGCTAGAGATCGTAATGAAATGGACGCTATGCACGGTTGCATGGGCAACTCGCTGCACCATCACACAGGTTTTACGCGGCTAAAGACAATTCGGATCAAACTCGGCTTGCGAAATCGGCTCTGGCTTGTAAGAACTAGGATCGGGGTACGGAATTCAAACGTGAAACGAACTCCTTTGCCTGACGGAACGGCACCTTGCCTTCGCAACCGCGCAAAAATCGAAACCGGTTTTGTTGCACGATGCATAAGGTCAAGGGGTTGGAGCGTCCCTATTGCGTTCTGCGGAACGTATGGCGCTCTGGCGAACGGGATTGCCGAACCGGGTCAAATCGGGCTCAACGCCCAACCCAAGGAGAGATTGAAGATGAAAACCAAGATTCTATCCGGCCTGGCGCTTGCCGCTTCCGTGGCCTTTGCAACGTCTGCGCATGCCGATATCACCATCGGCCTCATCGCGCCGCTGACCGGCCCGGTTGCCGCTTATGGCGATCAGGTGAAGAACGGCGCCCAGACGGCTGTCGACGTGATCAACAAGAATGGCGGCATCCTCGGCGAGAAGGTCGTTCTGAAGCTGGCCGATGATGGCGGCGAGCCGAAGCAGGGCGTTTCCGCCGCCAACCAGCTGGTTGCAGACGGCATCAAAATCGTCGTTGGCCCGGTTACCTCCGGTGTTGCCATTCCGGCATCCGACGTGTTTGCCGAAAACGGCATCCTGATGGTGACGCCGACGGCAACCGCGCCGGACCTGACCAATCGCGGCCTGAACAACGTGCTGCGCACCTGCGGTCGCGATGACCAGCAGGCGGAAGTCGCTGCCAAGTTCGTTCTGGCCCAGCTGAAGGATCGCAAGATCGCGATCATTCACGACAAGGGTGCCTACGGCAAGGGTCTCGCAGATTCCTTCAAGAAGACCCTCAATGAGGGTGGCGTGACCGAAGTGTTCTACGATGCACTGACGCCCGGCGAAAAGGATCTCAGCGCGCTGACGACCCGCCTCAAGGCACAGGGCGCGGATGTCGTGTATTTCGGCGGTTACCACCCTGAAGCCGGTCTTCTCGTTCGCCAGCTTGCCGATATCGGCGCAAAGGCAACCGTGATCGGCGGCGATGGCCTGTCCAACTCCGAATTCACCAATATCGGCGGCAACGCGGCAACCGGCACGATCTTCACCAACGCGGCTGACGCGACGAAGAGCGCAGATTCCAAGGGTGCGGCAGAAGCTCTGAAGGCGGCCAACATTCCGGCTGAAGCGTTTACGCTGAACGCCTATGCGGCTGTTGAAGTGCTGAAGGCAGGCATTGAAAAGGCAGGCTCTGCGGACGATTCCGAAGCAGTTGCCAAGGCTCTGAAGGCTGGCGAACCCATCAAGACAGCCATCGGCTCTCTCACCTACGGCGAAACCGGCGATCTGACCTCGCAGGCTTTCGAGCTTTACAAGTGGGAAAACGGCAAGATCGTTGCTGAGTGACAGGTATAGCGGTTTGTTGCGTTGGGCTTAAGTGGGGGCGCCACCCCCACCACCGTCATCCCGCACTTGATGCGGGATCCAGTCAGACCAAGTCCTTGGTCTGAAAGACTCTTTTGACGCGCAGACGCGCGTCTGCTGGACCCCGGCTCAAGGCCGGGGTGACGGATGGAGGGACCGCTCTCGCCCCACAGAATGCACGTCTCACTCGAACGTAACACCGCAAATACCGACAAAATAAACCGGGTGCGCGCTCCGCATCCGGTTTTCTTTTTGCATCAAGGCAGCGTTCCGGCTTAATCCTGTCAAACGAGCAGAATCGAATTGAGGTGACGCGTGACATCAGAACTCGAACGCAGGATCGACCAGGGAACGGGCCGTGAGAAGGCGGATATCGTTTTGAAAGGCGGGCGCTTTTTCGATCTGGTGACGGGTGAGCTGGTCACCTCGGACATTGCCATTTGCGGCGATACGATTGTCGGAACGGGCGAGAGGTATCATGGCGTCGAGGAAATCGACATTACCGGCAGGATCGTCGTGCCGGGCTTCATCGATACGCATCTGCACATAGAATCCTCGCTGGTAACGCCGCATGAATTCGACCGCTGCGTTTTGCCCTATGGCGTGACGACGGTGATCTGCGATCCGCACGAAATCGCCAATGTGCTGGGAGCGGAAGGCATAGAGTTCTTCCTCGATTCCGCGCTCGAAACCATCATGGATATTCGGGTGCAGCTTTCCTCCTGCGTTCCGGCCACGCATCTCGAGACGGCGGGGGCCGATCTGCCGATTGAAAAGCTTCTGCCGTTTCGCGACCACCCCAAGGTCATCGGCCTTGCGGAATTCATGAACTTTCCGGGCGTGATCCACAAAGACCCGATCTGCATGGCAAAGCTCGAAGCATTTCAGGGCCAGCATATAGATGGCCACGCACCGCTGCTTTCCGGCACCGGATTGAACGGCTATCTTTCGGCTGGCATCCGCACCGAGCATGAATGCACCACGGCGAAGGAAGCGCTCGAGAAAATCCGCAAGGGCATGCATATTCTGGTGCGCGAGGGCTCCGTTTCCAAGGATCTTCATGCGTTGATGCCGATCATCACCGAGCGGCTTTCGCCCTATCTCGCGCTCTGCACCGATGACCGGAACCCGCTGGATATCGCCGAGCAGGGCCATCTGGACTACATGATCCGCACGGCAATCGCGAGCGGCGTCGAGCCTCTCGCGATCTATCGCGCCGCTTCGATTTCAGCAGCCAAGGCCTTTGGCCTGAGAGACCGCGGACTGGTCGCGCCCGGCTGGCGTGCCGATCTGGTGGTGATCGACACGTTGCAGAGCTGCAAGGCAAGCATGGTGTTTTCGGCGGGCAGGCGCGTGACGAAGGACCTGTTCGAAACCCGCAAGCCTGTGTCCCCCGTGGGCCTCGATAGCGTGAAGGCCAGACCCGTTCTCGCCTCCCACTTCGGCGTGCCGGTGAGCGAGGGCGAGACGCCGGTCATGGGTGTTCTGCCGGGCAAGATCATCACCGAGCATCGCCGCTTCAAGCTGCCGAGCGACGGCAACCAGACGACCGTGGATCTTGCCAACGACATCATCAAGGTCGCCGTGATCGAGCGCCACGGCAAGAACGGCAACCATGCCAATGGTTTCGTTCAGGGTTTCGGCCTGAAGAAAGGCGCCATTGCTTCGACCGTGGGCCACGACAGCCACAATATCTGCGTGGTGGGAGTGAACGAGGATGACATGGCGCTGGCGGCTAACCGCCTTGGCGAAATCAAGGGCGGCTTCGTCGTGGTGGAAGACGGCAAGGTAACGGGCGAAATTGCGCTGCCGGTGGCAGGGCTGATGAGCCTTGAGCCTTACGAGACGGTGCGCGACACGCTCCACACGCTGCGCCAGGCGGCTTATGCGCTGGGCACGACGCTGGAAGAGCCTTTCCTGCAAGTGGCATTCCTGCCCCTCCCCGTCATCCCGCATCTGAAGATTTCCGACAAGGGCATGGTCGATGTGGATCTGTTCAAGCTGATCACAGTCTGAATTGAATTTCAGCGTCGGCAAGACGTATTACTAGAATACCACCACCAAAAGCTGATTATGAAAGTCTATTTGAATATAAAAACAAGCTTACATTAAATTAAGATAGTTCGACTATAAAACTAATAGTTCGCCGTGACCAGTTTGAGCGGAGCAATTAGTGGTCGTAACTCGCATCGATAAGCATCAACTCAAGATCGGCATGTTTGTCGAGGCGATGGAAGGGGCATGGCAGGATAATCCAACTTTAGGCCGCCGCTTTACGATCAAGGACGGGCAGCAGCTCGCCATTATTCAAGGCAGCAAGGTAAGCGGCGTCTTCATCAATACCGCGCTTGGAAACTGTAATATCGGAACTGGCGCGCCCATCCCATGCAAAAGCATCAAGACCGCCACCCGGCAGGACAAGATGCAGATGGCCGGGAAGATCAGCGGTCAGGCGGATGAAGCGAAGACCCTGATTCAGAGCGTTTTCGAAGGCCGCGATCTGACCGTGGAGGCGTTCACGCCGCTTGCGGCAGATATTGGCCGCACCATGGAGGAAAACCCTTCCCTCTTCATCGGCATGTCACGCCTGCGCTCCTGCGATACCGCGACATTCGTGCATTCGCTGGCAGTCGCCGCGCTGCTGATGCATTTCGCCCGCTCGATGGAGATGGATGATGCCACGCTTCAATTGCTCTGCATGGCCGCACTGCTGCATGATCTGGGCAAGCTGGCAATCCCGAAACAAATCCTGCACAAGCAGGGACCGCTGACGCCCGAAGAACGGGCGCTGGTCGAGCAGCATCCCGAAATCGGCTATCGTCAATTGCAGGAACACCCCGCAACGCCGCAACTTGTTCTGGATATCTGCCGCTCCCACCACGAGCGGCTGGACGGCAAGGGATACCCCGAAAGGCTCTCGGCCGCCGATATCGGTACCGAAGTCCGCATGTGCACCATCTGCGATGTCTTCGACGCGCTGACCTCCGCCCGCTCCTACAAGAAAGGCTGGTCCTCCCAGCAGGCTCTCAGCTGGATGATGGCGCGCGAAGACCAGTTCGACAAAGCCCTCCTCTGGCGCTTCGTCCTCAGCCTCGATCCCGAGATGACCAAGGGTATTATTTGAGCGGCTATCTTTCAACCCGCGCGCAGAACGCATCGAGCGCATCGAGCTTGACCGTATCGATATTGAAAGTCGGCTCGAAGCCGGGCAGCGGCGAAATTTCGGTGACTTTCAGTTCCGACGGCAGGCGGAAGTCGAGGGGTTGGCGGGTGAGGTTGAAGACGAAGAGCAGGGTTTCCTTGCCCTTGCTGCGCGTGAAGACCAGCAGATCCTGATTGGTTTCGAGGAAATCAATCTCGCCATCCCGTAGGGCCGCGTGGCTTTTGCGGAAGGAGAGCATGGCCTTGTAGTGGTTCAGAACCGAATCCGGCTTTCGTTCCTGCCCGTCGGCTGCAAGCATGGCGTGGGCGTAAGGCACAGGCAGCCAGGGCTTTTCGGCGGTGGTGAAGCCCGCATGAGGATTGCCGGTTTCCCAGACCATCGGTGTGCGGCATCCGTCACGACCCTTGAAGGCGGGCCAGAAACGGATGCCATAAGGATCGCGCAGATCCTCGAAGGCAAGCTCGGCTTCCGTCAGCGCCAGTTCCTCACCCTGATAAAGGCAGATCGAGCCGCGCAGGGTTGCCAGTACGCAAGCGGCAAGCTTCGCCACACGGGTCTGCTCCTCCACGCTTTCGGTAAAGCGCGTGAGGTGACGGATGACATCGTGGTTGGAAAAGGCCCAGCACACCCAGCCATCGGTCACGGACGTCTGGAAACCCTGCACCGCGCTGCGAATATGGCTTGCGGTAAAATCCGGTCCCAGGAGATCGAAAGTGTAGCACATGTTGAGCTTGTCATTATCCGCGGTGTAGGCAGCGACGGTTTTCAGCGAGCGCGCGCCATCGCCCACTTCGCCCACCGTCATCCGGCCCTCATACTGATCGAGCAGGGCGCGGAAGCGCTTGAGGAAGGCGAGGTTTTCGATCTGCGTCTTGTCGTAGAGATGGCTCTGCATGCCGTAAGGGTTCACGTCCGGGGCATCCAGACCGGCGCTATCGCTATCGGGCTCATGCGGGGGGTTATCGCGCAGCAGCTTGTCGTGGAAATAGTAATTCACCGTATCCAGACGGAAGCCATCCACGCCGCGATCCAGCCAGAACTTCACGGTTTCCAGCAGTGCGTCCTGAACCTCCGGGTTATGGAAATTCAGGTCTGGCTGGGAGGTAAGGAAGTTGTGCATGTAATATTGCTTGCGCACGCCATCCCACTCCCAGGCCGGACCGCCGAAGACGGAAAGCCAGTTGGTGGGTGCTGTGCCATCCGGTTTGGGATTGGCCCAGACATACCAGTCCGCCTTCGGATTGGAGCGGCTGGCGCGGCTATCCTTGAACCATGGATGCTGATCGGACGTGTGCGAGATCACCTGATCGATGATGACCTTCAAGCCCAGCCGATGCGCTTCCGCAATCAGCCTATCGAAATCCTCGAGCGTGCCGAACATCGGGTCGACATTGCAATAATCAGAGACATCGTAACCCATATCCGCCATGGGCGAGGTGAAGAAGGGCGAAAGCCAGATGCCATCGACACCGAGCGCGGCAATATAGGGCAGATGCTGGGTTACGCCCGCAAGATCGCCGAAACCATCTCCCGTCGTATCCTGAAACGAGCGCGGATAGACCTGGTACAGAACCGCTCCCCTCCACCAGTCTGCATGTTGCGCGGCTTTGTTGGCAGGGGCAGTGGTGTGCGGCATGGGCAATCTCCAGTGATCGTCTGCCAGACCATATAAAGCCATATCCGCTTCGTAAACGATAAACATCCAGCCGAGTCATATGATGACTGCCCTTGCAAGCCGGGTCCGGGCGTCGTATTGGCGGAGCGTTGGTTCATGGGAGGAGAAGGCAGTGGGCGGACGGTTTCTTTCGATTGGCGAATGCATGGTGGAGCTTTCGCAGGCCGGCGATGGCTTGCTGCGCAAGGGCTTTGCCGGAGATACGCTAAACACCGCATGGTATGCTCGCGCCTGTTTGCCGCAGGAAT
>JAAIGF010061994.1_pt1 | contig 22317 bp, 25 predicted proteins | sample 6487441 | NCBI WGS metagenome assembly JAAIGF01 (sample SAMN13974129, study PRJNA590717) | phyllosphere metagenome | biome: pepper field; feature: multiple bacterial spot infested pepper fields; material: pepper leaves; isolation source: leaves from pepper fields | host: Capsicum annuum ... | reverse complement strand
TGCTGTCCAGTCTGGGTTTTTAGGAGCACGTCATATGAGCTTCGGCGCCGATGAAGAAATCCTCCAGGATTTCCTGGTAGAGGCCGGCGAAATTCTCGAGCAATTGTCCGAGCAGTTGGTGGAGCTGGAAAGCCGCCCGGATGATATGAACCTGCTCAATGCGATTTTCCGAGGGTTTCACACGGTAAAAGGCGGTGCCGGCTTCCTGCAGCTCAATGAGCTGGTGGAGTGCTGCCATATTGCCGAGAACGTGTTCGACATCCTGCGCAAGGGTGAGCGTCGTGTGGACGCCGAACTGATGGACGTGGTGCTCGAAGCACTGGACGCCGTCAACGGCATGTTCACCGAAGTGCGTGAACGCGTGGAACTGACGCCTGCCTCGCCAGCGCTGCTGGCAGCCCTGGCGCGTCTGGCCGAGCCGGGTGGCGCCGAGCCGCAAGCTGCGCCTGTAGCGCTGGCAGAGCCGGAGCCTGTGGCTGCAGAACCCGTGGCGGCAGCGGTCGAGCCTTCAGCGGATATCTCTGACAGCGAATTCGAGCAATTGCTCGATGCCCTGGGCGACGAAACACCTGCGCCGGCCAATACCTCGGCTGACGAAATCACCGATGACGAGTTCGAGTCATTGCTCGACCAGCTGCATGGCAAGGGTCAGTTCGCTGCGCCGGCTGTTACAGCAGTGGCAACGCCGCCGGCTCAGGAGCCCGTGGCTGCGCCAGCCCAGGGCGATGAGATCACCGACGACGAATTCGAAGCGCTGCTCGATCAACTGCATGGCAAAGGTCAGTTCGTCGCGCCTGCCGTCACGCCGGCTGCGGCAGCAGCGGTGGAGCCCGCACCTGCGGCAACACCGGGCGATAATATTACCGACGACGAATTCGAAGCGCTGCTCGATCAGCTGCATGGCAAAGGCCAGTTCGTTGCGCCTGCCGTAGCAGCGGCCGCTGCACCGGCTGCCAAGCCGGCTGCTGCAGAGCCTGCCAAGGCTGCGGCGCCTGCTGCCAAGGCTGAACCGGCCAAGGCGGCACCTGCAGCCAAGCCCGAGCCAAGCAAGGCAGCTCCCGCAGCCGTCAAGGCAGAGGCCAGCAAGCCCGCGCCTGCACCGGCAGCGGCCGCCGCGCCAGCCAGCGAGGCGGAAACCACGGTTCGCGTCGATACCGCCCGCCTGGACGAGATCATGAACATGGTCGGTGAGCTGGTGCTGGTGCGTAACCGCCTGGTGCGCCTGGGGCTCAACAGTGGCGACGAGGCCATGTCCAAGGCGGTGTCGAACCTCGACGTGGTCACGGCCGATCTGCAGACATCGGTCATGAAGACCCGCATGCAGCCGATCAAGAAGGTCTTCGGGCGCTTCCCGCGCCTGGTTCGTGACCTGGCTCGTCAGCTCAAGAAAGAGATCAACCTCGAACTGGTCGGTGAAGAAACCGACCTGGACAAGAACCTGGTCGAGGCCCTGGCCGATCCGCTGGTGCACTTGGTGCGTAACGCCGTCGACCACGGTGTGGAAAGCCCTGATGAGCGCGAGGCGGCCGGCAAGTCGCGTACCGGGCGCGTGGTGCTGTCCGCCGAGCAGGAAGGCGACCACATCCTGCTGATGATCACCGATGACGGCAAGGGCATGGACGCCGACGTACTGCGCAGCAAGGCCGTGGAAAAGGGCCTGCTGGACAAGGACGCCGCCGATCGCCTGACCGATCTGGAATGCTACAACCTGATCTTCGCACCGGGCTTCTCGACCAAGACCGAGATTTCCGACGTATCCGGCCGCGGCGTCGGCATGGACGTGGTGAAGACCAAGATTTCCCAGCTCAACGGCACGGTCAACGTGTTCTCGCAGAAGGGCCAGGGCTCGAAGATCGTCATCAAGGTACCGCTGACCCTGGCGATCATGCCGACGCTGATGGTGATGCTTGGCAACCAGGCATTCGCCTTCCCGCTGGTCAACGTCAACGAGATCTTCCACCTCGACCTGTCGCGTACCAATGTGGTCGATGGCCAGGAAGTGGTGATCGTGCGCGACAAGGCGCTACCGCTGTTCTACCTCAAGCGCTGGCTGGTCAGCAAAGCTGCCCATGTGGAGCAGGGCGAAGGGCATGTGGTGATTCTCACCGTGGGCAATCAGCGTATCGGCTTCGTGGTCGACCAGCTGGTCGGCCAGGAAGAGGTGGTGATCAAGCCACTGGGCAAGATGCTGCAGGGCACGCCCGGCATGTCCGGCGCGACCATCACCGGTGATGGCCGCATTGCGCTGATTCTCGATGTACCGAGCATGCTCAAGCGCTACGCACGGCGTCTCTGATCGTCCGCGGCACGGTGACGGCCGTGCCGCTTAGGAGTGTTTATGGTTGTCAAGGTACTGGTAGTCGATGACTCCGGTTTTTTCCGGCGCAGAGTTTCGGAGATTCTCTCCTCGGACCCCAACATCACCGTGGTCGGTACGGCCACCAACGGACGTGAGGCCATCGATCAGGCGCTGGCATTGAAGCCGGACGTGATCACCATGGATTACGAGATGCCGTTGATGGACGGTATCACCTCCGTGCGCAACATCATGCAGCGCTGCCCCACGCCGGTTCTGATGTTCTCCTCGCTCACCCACGAAGGCGCCCGGGTCACCCTGGATGCGCTGGACGCCGGTGCGGTGGACTTTCTGCCGAAGAACTTCGAAGACATCTCGCGCAACCCGGAGAAGGTCAAGCAGTTGCTGTGCGAGAAGGTCCACAGCATCTCGCGCAGCAACCGCCGGGGGTTCGGCACGGCGTCCCTGACGCCGCCTGCCGGCGGTAGTTCGAGCCGATCGGCCAGCGCTCCGAGCACGCCCGCACCGGCTGCACGGTCGCAGCCAAGCGTCAGCCAACCTCCGGTCGAGCGGCATGCTGCTCCCAGTGCGACGCCCAAGCGCAAGGCCTACAAGCTGGTCGCGATCGGCACCTCGACGGGCGGCCCGGTTGCCCTGCAGCGCGTGCTGACACAGCTGCCAGCCAATTTCCCGACGCCCATCGTGCTGATCCAGCATATGCCGGCAGCCTTCACCAAGGCCTTCGCCGAGCGCCTGGACAAACTGTGCAAGATCAACGTCAAGGAAGCCGAGGACGGCGACATCCTGCGCCCCGGCCTGGCCATCCTGGCGCCGGGCGGCAAGCAGATGATGATCGACGGCCGCGGCACGATTCGCATCCTGCCCGGTGACGAGCGTCTGAACTACAAGCCCTGCGTGGACATCACCTTCGGTTCGGCGGCCAAGTCGTACAACGACAAGGTACTGGCCGTGGTGTTGACCGGCATGGGCGCAGACGGCCGTGAGGGTGCGCGTCTGCTCAAGCAGGGCGGCAGCCAGGTCTGGGCTCAGGATGAAGCCAGCTGCGTGATCTACGGCATGCCCATGGCCATCGTCAAGGCCAACCTGGCTGACGCGGTCTATCCCCTCGATGATATCGGTCGCCATCTGGTCGAGGCCTGCCTCTGATGGATGTGCTGAGCCTGATCGGCGTCATTCTGGCGTTCGTCGCGATTCTTGGCGGCAACTACCTGGAAGGCGGTCATGTCTCGGCACTGCTCAACGGCCCGGCGGCGCTGATCGTGATCGGCGGCACTCTGGGTGCCGCGTTGCTGCAGACGCCCGTGGCGGTGTTCAAGCGTGCGGTGAGCATCCTGCGCTGGATTTTCGTGCCGCCGCAGATCGACCTGCCAGGCGGTATCGACCGTGTGGTGAACTGGAGCATGACAGCGCGCAAGGAAGGCCTGCTGGGTCTGGAGGCGGTCGCCGATGGCGAGCCCGACGCCTATGCCCGCAAGGGTCTGCAACTGCTGGTCGACGGCGCCGAGCCGGAAGCCATTCGCAGCATTCTCGAGGTGGATCTCTACACCCAGGAAAGCCGTGACATCCAGGCCGCCAAGTTCTTCGAATGCATGGGCGGCTACGCACCGACCATCGGCATCATCGGCGCGGTCATGGGGTTGATCCACGTGATGGGCAACCTGGCTGACCCCAGCCTGCTCGGTAGCGGTATTGCCGTGGCGTTCGTCGCCACCATCTACGGCGTGGCCATCGCCAACCTGCTGCTGCTGCCGATCGGCAACAAGCTGAAATCAGTGGCCCTGCGCCAGTCGGCGTACCGGGAGATGCTCCTGGAAGGCATCCTGTCCATTGGTGAGGGCGAAAACCCGCGGTCCATCGAGCTGAAGCTGCAAGGCTTCATGAGCTGATCATGGCCCGCCGACGCCACCACGAAGAACACGAGAACCACGAGCGCTGGCTGGTTTCCTACGCCGATTTCATCACCCTGCTGTTCGCCTTCTTCGTGGTGATGTATTCGATTTCTTCGATCAACGAAGGCAAGTACAAGATCCTTTCGGAGAGCCTGACCGGCGTCTTCAACCAGCCGGATCGTTCGATCAAGCCCATTCCGGTTGGTGACGAGCGCCCGCGAACCACCGAGCCGGATCGTTCGATGGTCGACGAGTCGGCGTCGCAGCAGATCGCGGCGTCCACCCTGCAGAACATCGCCGACAGCATTCGCGATGCCTTCGGCGGCCTGCTGCAGAGCGATCAGCTGAAGGTGCGTGGCAATGAGCTGTGGATCGAGATCGAGTTGAGTTCCGGGCTGTTGTTTCCCAGTGGTGACGCACTGCCGAACGACGAGGCCTTCGAGATCATCGAGAAGATCGCCAAGATCCTGGCGCCTTATGGCAACCCGGTGCACGTCGAGGGGTTCACCGACAACCAGCCGATCAAGACCGCCCAGTACCCCACCAACTGGGAACTGTCCGCAGCGCGCGCGGCCAGCATCGTGCGCATGCTGGCCATGGATGGCGTCGATCCGTCGCGCCTGGCCGCCGTGGGTTACGGCGAGTTCCAGCCAGTGGCCGATAACGCCACGGCTGAGGGTAGGGCGCGTAATCGCCGGGTGGTGCTGGTGGTCTCGCGCAATCTCGATGTACGGCGTAGTGTGAGTGGTGTGGGAAGCGCCAATGCGCAGCCTGATGCAGCGCTGCAACGCGCTGGCACGCAACCTGCTACAGGGCCTGCAGCGCCGGTGTCCGCCAACGATGCCGTCAATTCCCCGTCGCCAGTCCCTGAAATGGACAAGTAGTCTCGGCCAGGCCTAGCCTTTCCCCGGGAGGATGAAGATTATGAGAGTGTGGGCTGTATCGAATCAGAAAGGCGGCGTGGGCAAGACCACTTCCACTATCGCACTGGCGGGCCTGTTGGCCGATGCCGGCAAGCGCGTAGTGGTGGTCGACCTCGATCCCCATGGCTCGATGACCAGCTACTTCGGTCACGACCCGGATACCCTGGAGAACAGCAATTTCGACCTGTTCCAGCATCAGGGCAACGTGCCCGAGGGCTTGCCGAAACAGCTGTTACTGCCTACCAGCCACGAACATATTTCCCTGTTGCCGTCGAGCACCGCGCTGGCCACCCTGGAGCGTCAGTCGCCCGGGCAGAGCGGCCTGGGCCTGGTGATTGCCAAGAGCCTGGCGCAGCTGTGGCAGGACTTCGATTATGCGCTGATCGACAGCCCGCCATTGCTCGGCGTATTGATGGTCAATGCCTTGGCCGCCAGCCAACAACTGGTTATTCCGGTGCAGACCGAGTTCCTGGCGGTCAAGGGGCTGGAGCGCATGGTCAACACCCTGCGCATGATCAATCGCTCACGCAAGCAGGCGCTGCCCTACACCATCGTGCCGACCCTGTTCGACCGCCGCACCCAGGCGTCGATGTCGACCCTGCGCCTGCTCAAGCACACTTACCCCGAGCAACTCTGGCAGGCCTACATTCCGGTCGATACCCGTCTTCGTGACGCCAGCCGGGCAGGGCTGACGCCTTCGCAGTTCGATGGCAACAGCCGTGGCACCATTGCGTACCGTGCGCTGCTCAAGCATTTGCTGGCGCAGCAGCCCGCGTCCCAGGTGGCCTGATCATGGCGGTTGAATATTCTGCGCGAACCGGCTCAAGTCTGCCGCACCAGCGGCCGATAGCTCATACAGAACTCTTCTGCAGGTTGCCTTCATGAGTCGCTCCACTGCTACCGCAAATCGCCCCCAACTGGCGCTGCAGTCCTACCTCGATGGGCTGCTGCAGGACGCCTCGATAGAACTCGAGCAAACGCTCCAGGAGAGCACCCTGGACGACTTCGAGGCCGCGGTGCTCGAAGAGCAGGTGCGCGATGCGCAGCTGGCGCCGCGCGCCGAAGCGCCTGCGCTGAGCCTGGTGCAGGCGGCAGCTGCTGAGGTGGTAAAAGAGCCCTTGGCCGCGGTAGCCGTACCGGCCATCGTCGAGCCGATTCCCATGCCGCTGGTTGTCGAGCCGGTCGCCGAGGTGCATCGCCCGGCGCCGCAGATTTTCCTGACCCAGCCCGACGGGCGCCCAGCGTGGGCCGAAGAGCCCTTCGAGTGCCTGTTGTTCGATGTGGCGGGCCTGACCCTTGCCGTACCGTTGGTCTGCCTGGGCTCGATTTACCCGCTGGCCGGCCAGGACCTGACACCTTTGTTTGGCCAACCGGACTGGTTTCTGGGCATACTGCCATCACAGTCCGGCAACCTGAAGGTGCTCGATACCGCACGCTGGGTCATGCCGGATCGTTACCGGGATGATTTCAAGCAGGGGCTGCAGTACGTGATTTCCGTACAGGGCTACGAGTGGGGATTGGCGGTTCATCAGGTCAGCCGCTCGATTCGCCTCAACCCGGATGAAATCAAATGGCGCAGCCAACGCTCTCAACGACCTTGGCTGGCCGGTACCGTGATCGAACACATGTGCGCGCTGCTGGATGTCGCCGCGTTGGCCGAACTGATCGCCAGCGGTGCCGCCAAGCGCATGCACAACGGACAGATACACTGATAATGTTCGTACGCGCTACAGCGTGCGATCACCTGAATAGCGGGACTCCCGCGCACCGCAACGCGCGGTCAATGACGAGGCTAGGCCATGAAGAAAAGCTCTGCACAAGGCGCTGAAGATCCGATCCTGCAGTGGGTCACGTTCCGTCTGGATAACGAAACCTACGGCATCAACGTGATGCAGGTGCAAGAAGTGCTGCGTTACACCGAGATCGCCCCGGTACCGGGCGCGCCGAGCTACGTGCTGGGGATCATCAACCTGCGCGGCAACGTGGTCACCGTGATCGATACGCGCCAGCGTTTCGGCCTGGATTCGTCCGACGTTACCGACAATACCCGTATCGTCATCATCGAGGCGGACAAGCAGGTCGTGGGTATTCTGGTCGATAGCGTCGCCGAAGTGGTTTACCTGCGTCAGTCCGAAGTGGAAACCGCACCGAACGTCGGTAACGACGAGTCGGCCAAGTTCATCCAGGGCGTGTGCAACAAAAACGGCGAACTGCTGATTCTGGTCGAGCTGGACAAGATGATGAGCGAGGAGGAGTGGTCCGAGCTGGAGAGCATCTGACGTGCTCGAAGCTGCTCTGATCGTTCTTGCACTGGTCTGTGCCGGGTTGGTGGGCACCTGCGTGTGGCTCGCAGGGCGTCTGCGTCTGGCCAGCCAGTTGCAGGCCGAGCGCGATGCCCAGCGCGACCTGCGCATCCGCGAACTGGGCAAGCGCCTGGATACCTACCTGACCGGTAGTATTCGCATGGGCGAAGAGTTGCACGAGCTGCGCCGTACCGTGGCGCCGTTGCCGGACAAGCTGACCCAGATCGAGCAGCGCGACCCGACCAGCCTGTCGTTCACTCAGGCTGCGCGGCTGGTCGGCATGGGCGCCAGTGCCGATGACCTCACCCAGTCCTGCGGCCTCAGCAAGGCCGAAGCGGAACTGGTCGCCAAGTTGCATCAGGCGCGCCGCTCCTGAGCACCCTTCTTATCCTTTCGAATCTCGCTCCTGGGTATCGCGTCACCCAGGCGACGTCCAGATCCTCAGATATCCTGGCCAATGCAGTTCCTTGCGGGCGCGTTGCGTACCCGTAGCCCGGTGTTCAGCGAAGCGATACCCGGGACAGCGGTCGGCTGCAGATCTAACGCTTAGGGCTTTTACCAGCAGGGCCTTCGAGCATCAGCGGTCCCTCCCTGGGCTTGCCGCGCGGGTCGAAGCCGGCCGGGAACTTGCCTTTCAGGTACCAGGCGAACGCGATGATCTCGGCGATGCAGCGGTACAACTGCTCGGGAATCGCCTCGCCCAGTTCCAGGCGCGCGAGCAGGCGCACCAGTTCGGCGTTTTCGTAGATCGGCACGTCGTGAGCGCGGGCGATGGCCAGTATGGCTTCGGCCAGCTCATCGTCGCCCTTGGCGCTGAGGTTGGGCGCATTCTGGCCGTCGTAGGTGAGGGCGATGGCCTGGCGGGGGGATTTATGGCTCATGCGGTTTCATCGACCCAGCGTTGTTCCAGGGAGGTTTTCGGGCCTTGTGGCGGCGTGCCCTGGCTGCACACCAGGTCACTTACCGTCAGGCCGGCGGCGACCAGGCGTTCGCGCAAATTGCCCAGTTCGCGGTCGATCAGCCCGGCCGTACTGGCACGCTCGGCCCACAGTTGGCTGGACAGGCTGCCATGGGCCAGCTGCGCCTGCACCTGCAGCGGCCCCAGCGGATCCAGGTCGAAGGCCAGGTCGATGCGCCACAGCGCTTCCTTGGGATCCTGCTTGCCGGAAGGCGCTGGCTCCTCGTGCTGGATCTTCACCTGCAGCGGCACCAGTTCGTGCTGATTGCGCATTGGCACCTCCATCTGCCAAGTGGTCAACAGCTGGCCCTCGGGGCCGACCTGGCTTTGTGAAAGGCTGGACAGCTGGTGCGTCTGCAGCCGGGAGATGGCGGCGGCCGCGAGCTTGAGCAGCGCTTCCAGGTCCGCCTCTTCATCCATCGATTGCAACAGGCGGCTGGGCAACGGAAAGCTCATCGCCTGCTGGCGCCCGCTGCTCTGGCCGATATTGCCCAGCACGTTGCGGGCGAAGGCCGGCAGCGCCTGGGTCATGGCGTTGGCCGAAGCGGTCGCCGCTGCCAGGGGCGCGGCACCGGGTAGCAGGGGCAGCAACTGGCTGACCAGGCGCAGCAGGTTGGCTTTCATGTCGGTACCCAGGCCACCGGTCTGGCCGGCCAGCAGTTTGCTCTCGAGAAACAGCCCGCTGTTTTCCAATGCTTTCATCAGGCTTTTGCCATCGCTCATCTGCTCGCCACTCGGCAAGCCTGCCAGCAGTTTGTCGATGCTGCCCTTCAACCCATCGGGCAGGCCACCCTGGCCGCCCATGCCCTTGAGCGCCGCCATCAGGCCTTCCAGCGAGCCCTGGCGGCTTTGCTGGTTGCCGAGCTGCTGGAGCAGGGCGAGTTGGTCGAGACGACCACTGAGTGGCAGAAAGGCGAGGGACTGGTCACCCTGCACCCGTGCGCTGAGCAGGCTGCCCGGCGGCAGGTCGAGGCTGGTTTCCAGGCTCAGGGTCTTGCCGGCCAACCCGGTGTTGAGCAGGTTGACCAGCACTTTGAAAACGGTGGCCTGAGCGACTTGCACGGGCAGTGCTTCGCGCGAAAGCACCTTGCCTTGCAGCAGAGTGCCAACCGGCAACTGCTCGAGGTCGATGCTGGTCAGTGGTTTGTTGCCGCCGGCCAGCACGGCCAGCGCCAGGCGGGTGTCGGAGAGCGCCGTGACGGCCAGCGCCGTGCCCTGGGCGAGCGGCTGTGGGCTGCTGGCCTGCAGGGTTGCCTGGCGGCCACCGTCCAGGGTCACGCGCAACATCAGCTGGAAGTTCTGCACGCCTTCCTTGACGGTAACCACCTCGGCCTTGGCGCTTTCCCCCGCTGCCATCAGGCCGTCGAGGGGTTTGAGCAGCTTTACCGCCAGGTCGGCGGCGCTAACTGCCGGTCTGTTGGCCGCCGGCGGGGGGGCAACAGGACGCGATCCACTGATCTCGGTCATTAAGTCTCATACTCTGGGCCCAATGCACACTGCGGGCGAGCAGGGCGGGCATGTATACTCGCGGCCAATCCAAACGTCCGCAAGAGTATAGCGGCCGCAATCGTCTCGACTTGAACCAGGTGCCCGCGTTGTGAGCAGTCCCTTTCTCGAAGCCACTGCGCTGTCCTGCGAACGGGATTGGCGGCTGTTGTTCGAGAACCTCGACATCAGGCTGGACGCCGGGCAGATGCTGCAGGTGTGCGGGCCCAACGGTAGCGGCAAGACCAGCCTTCTGCGCGTGCTCGCCGGCCTCAGGCCAGCCACCAGCGGCACCGTCTACCTGAGGGGGCAGCCCCTCGCCAGCCGCAATGGCGACCTGGCCGATGATCTGTTGTGGATCGGCCATGCCGCGGGGATCAAGGGGCTGCTCAGCGCCGAGGAAAACCTCGCCTGGCTGTGCGCGCTGCATCGCCCCGCAGGCCGCGAGCAGATCTGGCAGGCCCTGGCGGCCGTCGGGCTGCGCGGTTTCGAGGATGTGCCCTGTCACACGCTATCGGCCGGCCAGCAACGCCGCGTAGCCCTGGCAAGGCTGTATCTGCACAGCCCGCCGTTATGGATCCTCGACGAGCCCTTCACTGCGCTGGACAAACAGGCGGTGAGCCAGCTCGAGGACCATTTGGCCGGGCATTGCCGCAACGGCGGCCTGGTCGTGCTCACCACTCACCATTCCCTGAGCCGCGTACCGGATGGCTACCGGGATCTTGATCTGGGACAGCATGGCGCATGAATAGCGTGTTTATGCTGCTGGTCGTGCGCGAGGCGCGACTGCTTTGTCGGCGCCCTGCAGAGCTGGCCAATCCACTGGTGTTCTTCGCTATCGTCATCGCCCTGTTTCCGCTGGCCGTCGGGCCGCAAACGCAACTGCTGCAAAGCCTCTCGCCCGGGCTGGTGTGGGTCGCGGCGCTGCTGGCGGTGCTGCTTTCCCTAGATGGGCTGTTTCGCAGCGACTTCGAAGACGGCTCCCTGGAGCAGTGGTTGTTGTCGTCCCACCCCTTACCTGTGCTGGTGCTGGCCAAGGTCATGGCGCACTGGCTGTTTTCCGGCCTGGCCCTGGTCCTGCTGTCGCCCTTGCTGGCATTGATGCTGGGCCTGCCGGGCCGTTGCCTGCCAGTGCTGCTGGCCTCTCTGCTGCTCGGCACACCCATCCTCAGTTTGCTGGGCGCTATCGGCGCCGCGCTTACGGTGGGTCTCAAGCGTGGTGGGTTGCTGCTGGCACTGCTGATTCTGCCTTTGTATATCCCGGTGCTGATTCTCGGCAGCGGGGCCTTGCAGGCGAGCCTGCAAGGCTTGCCGGTGGCCGGGCATCTGCTCTGGCTGGCCAGCCTCACCGCGTTGACGGTAACCCTGACACCCTTCGCCATAGCCGCCGGCCTGAAAATCAGCGTCAGCGAGTGATTGAACGTGCTACCGAGGATGGCCGCCGGGCCCTTACCTCGGAGAATGATGAGTGACCTGATGAACTGGACATGGTTTCACAAGCTGGGCTCGCCCAAATGGTTCTACGAAATCAGTGGCCGTTGGCTGCCCGGCCTATCCATCGCCGCTGCCCTGTTGCTGCTTGTGGGCACGGTCTGGGGCCTGGCCTTCGCGCCGCCGGACTACCAGCAGGGCAACAGCTTCCGGATCATCTACATCCATGTACCGGCGGCATTTCTGGCTCAGTCGATCTACGTGATGCTGGCCGTGGCCGGCGTGGTGGGCCTGGTGTGGAAGATGAAACTGGCCGATGTGGCCCTGCAGCAGGCCGCACCCATTGGCGCCTGGATGACCGCCATCGCGTTGATCACCGGCGCCATCTGGGGCAAGCCGACCTGGGGCACCTACTGGATCTGGGATGCGCGCCTGACCTCGATGCTGATCCTGCTGTTCCTGTACTTCGGCGTCATTGCCCTCGGCCAGGCGATCAGCAACCGCGACAGCGCTGCCAAGGCCACCGCAGTGCTGGCGGTGGTCGGGGTGATCAATATCCCGATCATCAAGTACTCGGTGCAGTGGTGGAACACCCTGCACCAGCCGGCCACCTTCAGTGTCATCGAAAAACCGGCGATGCCGATGCAGATGTGGCTGCCGCTGCTGATCATGGTGCTGGGCTTCTACTGCTTCTTCGCCGCGTTACTGCTGATGCGCATGCGCCTCGAAGTGCTGCGCCGGGAAGCGCGCAGCAGTTGGGTGAAAACCGAAATCCGCGGGCTGGTGGAGGGCAAGCGATGAATTTCGCGTCATTCGCCGACTTTCTCGCCATGGGCAACCACGGCGCTTACGTCTGGTCGGCTTACGGTATCTGCCTGGCGGTGCTGGCACTCAATGTGCTGTTGCCGCTGCAGGCCAAACGCCGTTACCTGCAGGATGAGGCGCGCCGTATGCGCCGGGAGGAGTCACGTTGAACGCCGTTCGCAAGAAGCGCCTGTTTATCGTGCTGGCGATCCTCGCCGGTGTCGGTATCGCCGTGGCGCTGGCCCTGAGCGCCCTGCAGCAGAACATCAACCTGTTCTACACGCCGACGCAGATCGCCAACGGTGAAGCACCACGCGATACCCGTATTCGCGCCGGCGGTATGGTGGAAAAAGGTTCGGTGAAGCGCTCCAGCGATTCGCTGCAGACCGACTTCGTGGTCACCGACTACGTAGCGCGGGTGACCATTCGCTTCCATGGCATCCTGCCGGATCTGTTCCGCGAAGGTCAGGGCATTGTTGCCATGGGCAAGATCGACGACAGCGGCATTTTGCTTGCCGACGAAGTGCTGGCCAAACACGACGAGAATTACATGCCGCCCGAGGTCAAGCAGGCTTTGGAGCAGAGTGGCATGAGCAAGCAATACGAGAAAGCCGGGGAGGCCGCGCGATGATTCCCGAACTCGGCCATCTGGCGATGATTCTGGCGCTGTGCCTGGCCCTGGTACAGTCCACGCTGCCGCTGATTGGAGCCTGGCTCGGCGACCGCCAGTGGATGAGCCTGGCGCAACCGGCGGCCTGGGGGCAATTCGCCTTTCTGGCGTTCGCCTTCGCGTGCCTGACGTACTCCTTCATGGTCGATGACTTCTCCGTCGCCTACGTGGCGCAGAACTCCAACACCGCGCTGCCCTGGTACTACAAGTTCAGCGCGGTATGGGGTGCCCACGAAGGCTCGCTGCTGCTCTGGGCCTTGATCCTCGGCGGCTGGACCTTTGCCGTGGCGATCTTCTCGCGGCAGCTGCCCGAGGAAATGCTCGCCCGCGTGCTGGGCGTGATGGGCATCATCAGCGTCGGTTTCCTGCTGTTTTTGATCGTCACCTCCAACCCTTTCACCCGGCTGCTGCCGAATGTGCCGGCCGATGGCCGCGACCTCAACCCGCTGCTGCAGGACTTCGGCCTGATCATCCACCCGCCGATGCTGTACATGGGCTACGTGGGCTTTTCGGTGGCCTTCGCCTTCGCCATCGCCGCCCTGCTCGGCGGCAAGCTGGACGCTGCCTGGGCACGTTGGTCGCGGCCTTGGACCATCGTTGCCTGGGCCTTTCTCGGCATCGGTATCGCCCTGGGTTCCTGGTGGGCCTATTACGAACTGGGCTGGGGCGGCTGGTGGTTCTGGGATCCGGTGGAGAATGCCTCGTTCATGCCGTGGCTGGTCGGCACGGCGCTGATCCATTCGCTGGCCGTGACCGAAAAGCGCGGCGTGTTCAAGAGCTGGACGGTGCTGCTGGCCATCGCCGCGTTTTCCCTCAGCCTGCTCGGTACCTTCCTGGTGCGCTCTGGCGTGCTGACCTCGGTACACGCGTTCGCCAGCGACCCGGAGCGCGGCGTGTTCATTCTCGCTTTCCTGCTGCTGGTGGTCGGCGGCTCGCTGACCCTGTTCGCCTTGCGCGCGCCGGTGGTGCGCAGCCAGGTCGGCTTCGGCCTGTGGTCGCGGGAAACCCTGCTGTTGGCCAACAATCTGATTCTGGTGGTGGCTGCCTCGATGATCCTGCTCGGCACCCTGTATCCGCTGGTGCTCGATGCCCTGAGCGGCGCCAAGCTGTCGGTCGGCCCGCCGTATTTCAACGCGCTGTTCGTGCCGCTGATGGTGCTGTTGATGGCGGTGCTCGCGGTTGGCGTGCTGGTGCGCTGGAAGGACACGCCGCTGCGCTGGCTGCTCGGCATGCTCGCGCCGGTACTGGTGGCCAGTGTGGCACTGGCGTTGCTGGCCAGTTGGGCATGGGGCGATTTCCATTGGGCGGTGCTCGGCGTCTGCCTGCTGGCCGCCTGGGTGACCCTGGCCGGGCTGCGTGACATTCAGGACAAGACCCGCCACAAGGGCCTGTTCAAAGGCATGGCCAGCCTGGGCCGCAGCTACTGGGGCATGCAGTTGGCGCACCTGGGCCTGGCGGTCTGCGCGTTGGGGGTGATCCTCACCAGCCTTGGCAGCTTCGAGCGCGACCTGCGCATGGCGCCGGGCGAGGCGGTGGAACTGGGTGGCTACCGCTTCGTGTTCGAAGGGGCGGCGCATCATGAGGGGCCGAACTTCATTTCTGACCGCGGCACGGTGCGCATCTTCGACGGCGAGCGGCAGATCGCCGTGCTGCACCCGGAAAAACGCCTGTATACCGTTCAGCAATCGGTGATGACCGAAGCGGGCATCGACGCCGGGCTGACCCGCGACCTTTTCGTCGCCCTCGGCGAGCCGCTGGGGCAGGGCGCCTGGGCCGTGCGCGTTCATATCAAACCCTTCGTTCGCTGGATCTGGCTGGGCGCCCTGATGATGGGCTTCGGCGGTTTTCTCGCCGCCGCCGACAAGCGCTACCGGATGAAGGTCAAAACCCGCGTGCGTGACGCGCTGGGCCTGCAGGAGGCACGGGCATGAGACGGCTGATCTTGTTGCTACCGCTGGTGATCTTTCTCGGCGTGGCGGTATTTCTCTATCGCGGGTTGTTCCTCGACCCGTCCGAACTGCCGTCGGCGCTGATCGACAAACCCTTCCCGGCGTTCTCGCTGCCGGCGGTGGAGGGCGATCAACTGATCACCCAGCAGAACCTGCTGGGCAAGCCCTCGCTGGTCAACGTCTGGGCCACCTGGTGCGTGGCCTGCAAGGTCGAGCACCCCGTGCTCAACAAGCTGGCGTCCATGGGTGTGAACATCCACGGCGTCAACTACAAGGACGACAACGCGGCCGCGCAGAAATGGCTGAGCGAATTCCACGACCCGTACCAGCTCAATATCAGCGACCCCAAGGGCACCCTGGGCCTCGACCTCGGCGTGTACGGCGCCCCGGAGACCTTCTTTGTCGACGCCAAGGGCATCATCCGCCACAAGTTCGTCGGCGTGATCGACGAGGCGATCTGGCGCGAGAAGCTGGCGCCGCTGTACCAGCAGATGGTCGACGAGGCGGGCCAATGAGGCGCCTGCTGACCGGCCTGGTTCTGTTGCTGGCGCTGGGTGGCGTCGCCCAGGCGGCCATCGACACCTACGAGTTCGCCACTGAAGCCGAACGCGCCCGCTACCGCCAGCTCACCGAAGAGCTGCGTTGCCCGAAATGCCAGAACCAGAACATCGCCGACTCCGACGCGCCGATCGCCATGGACCTGCGTGCCGAGATCTACCGCATGCTCGAAGCCGGCCAGAGCAACGCGCAGATCATCGATTACCTGGTCGCCCGTTATGGCGACTTCGTGCTCTACAAACCGCCGGTCAGCGGCCGCACGCTGCTCCTCTGGTATGGGCCGGCGGCGCTTCTGGGCGGCGGCTTCGTACTGCTCGGGGTGATCGTGCTGCGCCGTCGCAAGGCCGACGGTGTGTCCGCTACTGGCCTGTCGAGCGATGAACGGCAACGTCTGGCGCAGCTGCTCGAGCAGACGTCTGAGGATAAGAGGGCCCCATGATCGAATTCTGGTTGTCCGCCGGCCTGTTGTGTCTGGTCGCCGTGAGTTTTCTGCTTATCCCGCTGCTGCGCGGGCGCAAGGTGCAGGCCGAGGAGGACCGTACCGCGCTCAACGTCACCCTCTATCAGGAGCGCCTGCGCGAGGTGGAGCAACAGCACCAGGCCGGCACGCTGGATGCCGAGCAGCTGCAGACGGCGCGCGACGAAGCCGCCCGCGAATTGCTGGCCGACACCGAAGGCAGCGAAACCCGGCAGGGCCGTCGTCTCGGCCGCGCCGTGCCGCTGGTGGCCGTGGTGCTGGTGCCCGTGCTGGCGGTGTTGCTGTACCTGCAGTGGGGCGCCATCGACCAGGTCGAGCAGGCGCGCACCTTCGCCGGTGAGCCGCACAGCATCGAAGAGATGACCACGCGCCTGGAACAGGCGGTGCAGAACAACCCTGAATCGGCTGAAGGCTGGTATTTCCTTGGCCGCAGCTACATGGCCCAGCAACGCGCCGCCGATGCTGCTCGCGCCTTCGGGCAGGCGGTCAAGGTGGCAGGGCGTGAGCCTGAGCTGCTCGGGCAGTGGGCACAGGCGTTGTACTTTGCCGCTGACAAACAGTGGAGCCCGCAGCTGGATGCCCTGACCAGCGAGGCCTTGAAAGCGGACCCGGAGGAGGTGACCAGCCTGGGCCTGCTGGGTATCGCCGCCTATGAGGAGCAGCGCTTCGCCGATGCCATCGGCTACTGGGAGCGCCTGGTGGCCGTGCTGCCCGACGACGACCCTTCGCGCCAGGCGATTGCCGGCGGTATCGAGCGCGCCCGCCAGGAACTGGGCTCGTCGGCAGGTGATGTCAGCGCCGCACAGCCGCAAGCGGCCGGCCTGCAGGTGCATGTCGAGCTGGCGCCGGCGTTGCGTGACAAGGTGCAGCCGGGCGATGTGGTGTTCGTCTTCGCCCGCGCTGCCTCCGGCCCGCCAATGCCGTTGGCGGCCAAGCGTTTGACGGTGGCCGATCTGCCGGCCACGGTCAGCCTGTCCGACAGCGATGCGATGATGCCGCAACTGAAACTTTCCGCGTTCGACCAGGTTCAACTGGTAGCGCGCATTTCGCGCGCCGGCGATGCAAAGAGCGGCGAGTGGATCGGCCAGGGGCAACCGCTGGCCAGCAGCACCCAGGACGTGCAACGCCTTGTCATCGATAGCCCTGACGGCACACCACCATGAACAGACTGATTTCGGCTGCCGTGGCAGCCACCTTGTTGAGCCTTGTCGGCTGTACCTTGCACAGCCCGGCGCCTGGCAAGCCCGAGGGCGGCCCTTCGGCTCCCGCCGGTTCGCCGCCAGCGAGCAAGTCCCATCCGCGCTTCGCGCCGCCGCCGGGTGTCTCCAGCCACTGGAATGGCACGCTCGGTGTCTACCAGATCGACTCCGAGCGCGACACCTATTACCGCGAACGCACCTTCTATCGCTGGCAGGATGGCTGGAGCTGGGCGGGCACTCTGCAGGGGCCGTGGGAGCCGGTCGACAGCACCGGCGTGCCGCCGGCTTTGTACCGCCACCACGCGCAATAGGCGGTCGCTACCCAAGCGCACCTCATCGCACCGTTAAACCGAGCCGCCCTGGAGACCTTGTCCCGGGGCGTCTTGCTTTCTGACTCCACTTCGCGCGCTTTCGCGCAGCTTATGTTCAGGGCGGGCAGCGCACACTCTTTGGTTACCTGTCGTCTTGCGATTATCGAACCGCAGTTCGATAATCGCGCATACCGTCTGGACGAGTGACAGTGCCATGCCCGAATCCCGTTCCGTGCCCAGCTCCATGGCGCCGCCGATCATCGCGTCGCCGGCCAAGCGTATCGAAGCCTTCACCGGCGACCCCAATTTCATGACCTCGCTGGCCCGCGGCCTGGCGGTAATTCACGCCTTTCAGGAGCGCAAGCGCCACCTGACCATCGCGCAGATCAGCCATCGCACCGAGATTCCCCGCGCGGCGGTACGCCGTTGCCTGCATACCTTGATGAAGCTCGGTTACGTGACCACTGACGGGCGTGTGTACTCGCTACTGCCCAAGGTGCTGACCCTGGGTCACGCGTACCTGTCGTCCACGCCAATGGCCGTTACCGCGCAGCCGATTCTCGACCGCCTCAGCGAGCAGTTGCACGAGGCCTGTTCGATGGCTACGCTGGAAGGCGACGAGATTCTCTATATCGCCCGCTCGGCGACGCCGCAGCGACTGATCTCCGTCGACCTGAGCGTGGGTAGCCGCTTGCCGGCGTATTGCACGTCAATGGGCCGTATCCTCCTGGCGGCGCTGGATGACGCGGCGCTGGACGATTACCTGAACCACGCCGATCTGCAGGTGAAAACCAGCCGCACCCTGCATACCCCGGAAGACTTGCGTGCCAATATCGAGGAAATCCGCCGCCAGGGCTGGGTGATTATCGACCAGGAGCTGGAAGTCAGCCTGCGCTCCATTGCCGTGCCGCTCAAGGACTCCGCCGGCCAGGTGCTGGCAGCCCTCAACGTCGGCACCCATGTGGGCCGCGTGTCCCGCCAGGAGCTGGAGAGCCGCTTCCTGCCGATCCTGCTGGAAGCCAGCCACGAGCTCAGCACCCGCCTGTTCCAGTAGCCATCCAGATCGGAGCTCGGGTCTAGCGCAGCATTACCCGCAAGCTAGAGGCTACGCCATACCCACCCCGCGGTGCGCCCATTCAACAACCTGATGATGGCTGGGAGGCGCCTGCGCCTTCGCTACACTCGGGCTGTCTTTCATTGGCCAGCAGGGCAGGTTGAGCATGAGCAATCGCATGATGATCACGGGGGCCGGATCCGGCCTGGGGCGCGAACTGGCATTGCGCTGGGCGCGCGAGGGCTGGCGCCTGGCACTGTCGGACGTCAACGATGCCGGGCTGGCGGAAACCCTGCGCCTGGTGCGCGAGGCGGGTGGCGACGGTTTCACCCTGCGCTGCGACGTGCGTGACTACAGCCAGCTGACTGCCCTGGCGCAGGCCTGCGAAGAGAAGTTCGGGGGTATCGATATCATCATCAACAACGCTGGTGTGGCCTCGGGCGGCTTCTTCGCCGAACTGTCACTCGAGGATTGGGACTGGCAGCTGGCGATCAATCTGATGGGCGTGGTCAAGGGCTGCAAGGCATTCCTGCCACTGCTCGAGCGCAGCCGCGGGCGGATCGTCAATATCGCCTCCATGGCGGCGCTGATGCAGGGGCCGGGCATGAGCAACTACAACGTCGCCAAGGCTGGCGTGGTGGCGCTCTCGGAGAGCCTGCTGGTCGAACTCAAGCCATTGCAGGTCGGCGTACACGTGGTGTGCCCGTCGTTCTTCCAGACCAACCTGCTCGACTCCTTCCGCGGGCCGACGCCAGCCATGAAGGCCCAGGTCGGCAAATTGCTGGAAAGCTCGCCGATCAACGCCGAGTTCATCGCCGACTATATCTTCCAGGCGGTGGCCGCCGGTGAGTTCATGATCCTGCCCCACGAGCAGGGCCGCCAGGCCTGGGCACTGAAGCAGAAGAACCCGCAATTGCTGTATGACGAGATGACCCTAATGTGCGAGAAGATGCGCGCCAAGGCTTCGGGGCAACGCGAAGCGAAGACGTCTTGAACCTGCTCACGAGCCTTGGGTTTCTGGGGAGCTTGTATCCTGTGAATCGACTGCATTAAGGCAGAAGCGGACATCGATGCAGTACCTGCGGAGCGGGCCATGCCCGCGAAAAATCACGGGCATGGCCCGCTCCCACAGATAACCGCCAGCCCGTAGGGTGGACAACGCTTTTTTGTCCACCATTGCGATGCTAGAGCGGTGGACGGATGAAGCGTCGTCCACCCTACGAGGGGCTGCTATCGCCACGCTGCAGTCATTACCAATGGAATTACGGCCTATGATCGTGAGCAGGTTCTTGAGCCATTGCAGAGGGCAAGCACGCGTTCACGCTTGCCCTAATCGAAACGCACGAGTAGGGTTGCCGCCTCGGCTAAACCTGGCCACCTGATCAGGAACTCGTGTGAAACCCGTCTCCCGCGCTTTACTGCTGCTGGCCCTGGTCGCCGCCGCAGTGAACCTGCGACCCGGCATTACCTCGCTGGCGCCGCTTATCGAACGCATCGCTCAAGAATTGTCCCTGAGTCGCGGATTTATCAGCCTGACCACCGCGCTGCCAGTATTGTGCATGGGCCTGCTGGCGCCACTGGCGCCCCGGCTGGCGGTCAGGTTTGGCCTGGAGCGCACCATTACCCTGTGCCTGGGCGCGATTGCCTTGGCGCTGGCCCTGCGCCTGGTCGGTCATTCGAGCGCGGTACTGGTCGGCAGCGCGGTGCTGCTCGGTGCGGCTATCGCCATCGCCGGCCCATTGCTATCGGGTTTCATCAAGCGCCATTTTGTCGGCCGTATGGGCCAGGTGCTGGCCTGGTACTCGCTGAGCATGGCCATTGGTGGCGCCATCGGCGTGGTACTGACGATGCCGGTCACCCAGCTGTTCAGCGATGACTGGAGCTATGGCCTGGCCATCTGGGTACTGCCGGCGGTACTGGCCGTGGTGATCTGGTGTTTTCTGCCCAAGCAGCACGCTGAGCCGCTGAGCCAGGAAGATGCTTCTGCCGGTTTGCCCTGGCGCGAGGGGCGGGCCTGGTTGATCAGTACCTACTTCGCCCTGCAGGCCGGCCTGTTTTACGCCGTGGCGACCTGGACGGTGGCGCGCTACCAGGAGGCGGGGCTGTCGGCGATGCACAGCAACACGCTGTTCAGCCTGGCCATGTTGATGGGCTTGCCGAGCTCCTTCGTGCTGCCGATGCTGGTGCAGCGCATGAACCGCTACCTGCTGATGGTCGCCTGCGGCAGCCTGACCCTGGTCAGCCTGAGCATGATCACCTTCGCGCCCACTTTCATCCCCGAGTTCTGGGCGCTGACCCTGGGCTTCGGCATGAGCGGATCTTTCGCCTTGTCGCTGCTGCTGCCCATCTACGAGGCGGGCTCGCCGCTGGAGGTCAGCCGCTGGACGGCGATGATGCTCGGCTCGGGCTACAGCGTGGCGTGCCTGAGCCCGGTGCTCAGTGGCCTGGCACGGGATATGTCAGGGACCTACCAGGTGCCGTTTCTGGTACTGACCTGCATGGCGGTGGTGATGGTGCTGCTGGCCTGGTCGATGCGCAAGGGCCCGCGCCGCCCTTCGGTGTGAATACCTGGTGGCCCGGTGGAGCGCAGCGAAACCCGGGTGATTGAATGATCTCTATCACCGTCCTGACTGACCGTTCTGCCCGCGGCATTCCCCTGCATCGCGTGCTGTGATAGAAGGCTGCCAGTTTTTTGTGGAGTGCCCCCGTGGAATCGGAATCCATCGTCTACGGCAACATTCGCGACTGGCCGTCGGACAGCCCTGCGGAGAGTCGCCTGCGGCGCCTGCTCAACCGGCAGGTGCTCGACGCACTGCCCAGTGGCGACGCCTGGCCATTTCTGGGCCGTGAAATGTTTTCCTGCTGCCAGCAGCCGGGCAGCGGCCTCTACCAGACCCAGGTGATTCACTTCGGTGCCAGTTATCAGACCATCGAATACGAGTGGAAGCTATGGGTCGCCGAGTTCGAAGCGCTGCTCAAGCGCCTCTACTGGGCCAGTGCCGTGGTGCACCTGGAGACCGAGCTGAACGGTACCCACACCTTTCGCTGGGAAGCGGAGTCGGAGAGCGGCCTGCACAGCCCGCAAGACGGTGCGCTGCGTGTGCGTTGTGCCTGGGAGCGGGAAGGGGGATTGCGTGGATAACGCGTTGAGCAAACCATTCGCCGCGGGTCGCGGCGCCAACACGCTCGCGAGTGCCCCACGAGCTGCGTAGGGCGGACCGGGACGCCGGCCGCTCGGTCCGCCTTTCGGAGGCGGCGCCCCACCTGCACAAGCAAGCTGCCAGCCTCACGGCGTACTGCCCTCGGCGAGTACGCCCACGGTAAGTACAAATGACCCGCAATCAATGACAAACCAAGGCTAACTAGCCCTCGTCCTCCTCCAGCCACTCCTTGGGTACGTCACGCCTGAGTGCCAGCTGGCACTGCCCGCTTTCCGGGTCGAACACGATCACTGCCTCGCCTTTGTCCAGCGCACGGCGCACGCGGGTGACGCGGGTGTCCAGCGGGGTCTCATCGCCATTGTCGGTGCCGTCGCGGGTGACGAAATCCTCGATCAGGCGGGTGAGGGTATCTGCCTCGAGCAGATTGGCGGGAATCAGCACGGTTTTCTCCTGAGGCGCTGGCGCCTCTGACCATCGAATGCATTGATTTGCTTGGACGGCGCCCGTGGAGATTTGATCACCTTTCGTGCCTCGCACCCGCAGATAGCGAGCGCCAATCCCCGCGCTTGCCAACAATGCTGCACAGTCAACGACTTACCTTCACCTGCCGGAATCTGTGGCAATGGATTCAAGGCGCCAGGCACATTTTCAGAGTTGGTGGTTTTTTAGACTGTTCAAAAGCTGAGCAGCGTGCTACAACCTTTCCATCGAGTGACATAGCCGCTTGAAAACGAAGGGAAAAGTATGACCAAGTCGGAGTTGATCGAAAGAATCGTCACCCACCAAGGGCAGCTTTCAAACAAAGATGTCGAGCTGGCCATCAAGAC
>JAAIGF010363517.1_pt1 | contig 22344 bp, 20 predicted proteins | sample 6487441 | NCBI WGS metagenome assembly JAAIGF01 (sample SAMN13974129, study PRJNA590717) | phyllosphere metagenome | biome: pepper field; feature: multiple bacterial spot infested pepper fields; material: pepper leaves; isolation source: leaves from pepper fields | host: Capsicum annuum ... | reverse complement strand
GCTGATAGGCGATGTGAAACCTCTTGCAAGCCGCATGAAGAAGGCCCACATTCGTCTGGACAGAAAGGTTTGGAACATGCAGGGCATTCGTACATTCTTCATCGCCGCCTCCAGTATCGCAGTTCTGGCTCTGGCCGCACTCTTCACCGCATCTCTGACGATTGCATTCGTTGGAACGCTTGCGGTTCTCAGCATCGCCAAGATGTTTTCCGCCCGCCTCAAACCGGCTCCCATCCGCGTCAAGACCGATCCGCGTCGCGAGCAGAATATGCGCGTGTGGAACGATGGCCGCGGCACGATCATCGATCTTTAAAAATCCGACGCTTTAACGCGATATCATCCGCGGCGTACCGCAATGGCGTGCTTTGCTCTTCAAAAGCGCGCCATTTTGCATTATTGGCCAGAAAACAAAGCCAACAGGCGTTCTAAAGAACATCGGAGTGAGAGATGGATAAGTTCACCAAGCTGACGGGTGTCGCTGCCCCCATGCCGGTCGTCAATGTCGATACGGACATGATCATTCCCAAGGATTATCTCAAGACGATCAAGCGTACCGGCCTTGGCAAAGGTCTGTTTGCCGAGTCGCGCTACCTTGAAGACGGCTCGCCAAACCCGGATTTCGTGCTGAACAAGCCAGCCTATCAGAACGCCCAGATACTCGTTGCCGGCGACAATTTCGGCTGCGGCTCCTCGCGTGAGCATGCGCCATGGGCGCTGCTGGATTTCGGTATCCGCTGCGTCATCTCGACCAGCTTTGCCGATATTTTTTACAATAACTGTTTCAAGAACGGCATTCTGCCGATCGTCGTCAGCCCGGAAAATCTGGAAAAGCTGCTGGATGACGCCTCGCGCGGTTCCAATGCGGTTCTGACGGTCGATCTGGAAAATCAGGAAATCAGCGGCCCGGACGGCGGACGCATCAATTTCGAGATCGATGCCTTCAAGCGCCATTGCCTGCTGAACGGTCTCGATGACATCGGGCTTACGCTCGAGCATGCAGGTGCAATCGACAGCTTTGAAAAGACCAATGCGTCTGCCCGCCCCTGGGCTTGATATGATTTGAAAACGTGAGGGCCGATTTGGTGCGTGACCCGTACCGAATCGGCTTTTGCTTTGCTTGAAATGCACAAATTCCAGCGTTAAGAAGCCGACATCTCGCAGCGCTATGTTGCGACACACGGATTTTGACGCGCGCGTTTGGAATGGCACTCAGTCCTTCAACGCGCCAAGGAGGATTTTCATGACAGTGCGCTCGCTCTTCCTGCTGCCCGGTGATGGCATTGGCCCAGAGGCCATGGCCGAAGTCCGCAAGCTGATCGATTACATGAACAGCGAGAAGAGCGCGGGCTTCACCGTCGAAGAAGGTCTGGTCGGCGGCTGCGCCTACGACGCGCATGGTGTGGCGATTTCCGATGCGGATATGGAAAAGGCGCTTGCTGCCGATGCAATCCTGTTCGGCGCCGTCGGCGGCCCGAAGTGGGATGGTGTGCCTTATGAAGTGCGCCCGGAAGCGGGCCTGCTGCGTCTGCGCAAGGATCTGGAACTGTTCGCAAACCTGCGTCCAGCTATCTGCTATCCGGCACTCGCCGCCGCCTCATCCTTGAAGCCTGAGCTGGTCGAAGGCCTGGATATCCTCATCGTCCGCGAATTGACGGGTGGCGTATACTTTGGCGAGCCGAAGCAGATCATCGATCTCGGCAATGGCCAGAAGCGCGGTATCGATACGCAGATCTATGACACATTCGAAATCGAGCGCATCGCAAGCGTTGCTTTCGAACTGGCCCGCACGCGCGACAACCGCGTCTGCTCCATGGAAAAACGCAATGTCATGAAATCCGGCGTGCTGTGGAACCAGGTCGTGACCGAAACGCATGCGGCCAAGTACAAGGATGTGCAACTGGAGCACATGCTGGCAGATGCCGGTGGCATGCAGTTGGTGCGCAAGCCGAAGCAGTTCGATGTCATCGTGACGGACAACCTGTTTGGCGACATGCTTTCCGATGTTGCTGCCATGCTGACCGGCTCGCTCGGCATGCTGCCATCCGCGTCTCTCGGCGCACCGGATGCCAAGACCGGCAAGCGCAAGGCCATGTATGAGCCCGTTCATGGCTCTGCACCGGATATCGCTGGGAAGGGTATTGCCAACCCCATCGCGATGATCGCCTCCTTTGCCATGTGCCTGCGCTATTCCTTCAACATGGTTGAGGATGCGACGAAGCTTGAGACGGCAATCGCCAATGTCCTCGAAAAAGGCATCCGCACCGCCGACATCATGGCGGAAGGCTCGCGTCAGGTCAGCACGTCTGAAATGGGTGATGCAGTTCTGGCGGAATTCAAGGCTCTGTAAGGGGCTGGCATCGAGTTTCGTCGTTCTCGGCCTTTGCCATCGCTGTCCGGTTTAAACTGAGTTGGTAGTTTGGGGCGAGAACAGCTCTCATATCCGTCACCCGCACTTGATGCGGGGTCCAGCAGACGCGCGTCTGCGCGTCGAAAGAGTCTTTCAGACCAAGGACTTGGTCTGAATGGATCCCGGATCAAGTTCGGGATGACGGAAGTGGGGAGTGCCGTTGCCGCATTCATAGCCAGCGTTGCACTGGCGAGTCCGAGACCTATACCACGCCAATAAGTCTCAACCGGACGGCAGTGGGGCAAGCCCGAGGATGACGTCTATGGGTTTGGCAGAGGCTGCGCTTCCCGTTATTTCCCTGCCTCATCCGGCTTAACTGCAATCGAATGAATAGTCGGCTCTTCCGAGGGCTGGCCAATGTCTTCGCCCTTTGCCAGCAGGGGCTCGTAGCGCTTGTCGGTCAGCGTCTTTAGAAAGGCGACGATAGCGTCCACGCGCTTGTCATCCAGAGCGGGCGCGGAGGTCAGCTCTGTCATGGCGATGTTTTCCGGGACTTCCGGTTCATCCCATTTTTCACCCGTTTCCGGGTTGATCTGACGGCTTGGTTTCTTGCTCTTGTACTTCACATAAAACAGCACGACGGTCCGCAGATCCTTGAACACGCCATTGTGCATGTAAGGACCAGTCACCGCTACATTGCGCAGGGATGGTACCTTGAACTTGCCACGCTGGGCCGGATCACCAGCGACTGCGGGGTTCTGCGCAAGGCCCAGATCGATTGCGTCCGTCTTCGAGCCATTTGCGGCACGCACGCCCTTATTGGCTGGAACGCCGATGTTGAAATATTTGTGGTTGGTGAAGACGCCGTCCGAGAGGCCGTGCTGTCCCTGGATCGTGTGGCAGGTGTTGCAATTGGTGAATTGCGAGGAGGACATCAGCACGCGACCAAGCTCCTCCTGATCGGTCAGCTTCTCTTCGCCACGCAGAAAGCGATCATATTTCGAATCGAAGGTGGAAAGCGCATCCGTACGCTCGAAAGCGGCAAGCGCCTTGCCCATGGCAGCGAAAGCAGCGTCATCATTCTGAAAGACATCGGCTCCGAATTGCGTGCCGAAGGCGCTGGCATAATCCGGGTTTTCCTTCAGCCGCTTCACCACGCTTGTCTTGTCCGGCATTCCCATCTCAGTGGGGTTGAGCGGCGGGCCACCAGCCTGATCTTCGAGTGTCGCAGCGCGACCATCCCAGAACTGGCCGCCGACATATTCTCCAAGCTCGTTCTTGCCGAAGGGCGGAGAGAATCTGGCATAGGCCGTTGTCGGTGCGTTGCGATCCCCCAGAGACGTGCCGTCATCCCCCAGAGAAACTGCATGACCGATCTTTTCCGACTCGCGGATATCGGTGAAGCCATTGGCCTGCGTGTGGCAGGTGGAGCAGGCCATTGTTCGGTTCATCGACAGATTGGGGTCGTGGAACAGTGCTTCCCCGAGCTTTTCAAGTGTCGAATAATTCTCGCCGCTATGCGCAGCACCACCAGCGCCCACGGCAACAGGAAGGAGAATGAGCGCCGCAACGGCAAGGAAACGAGAGAACTGCCTGACCATGTCAGAAACGCCGGAAAAGTGGAAACCGGCAGGCTCTATAGCATCTTCATGACGCGAAGCACAGAAACTTTCTTGGCACGCTCCACTTTGCCGCAGGCCGTTCGGTCTGCTTTAGACTTCGAAGTAATTTTCGAAGGATTCCGGGAAGCTCTGGCGTGCCACGCGCTCATCGATGACCAGCATTGCCTCATAGGACAGAGGATCGAAATTCTTCTCGGCGGCCAATACTTCGCGCCCGAACAGCAGGTTAAGGCGGGCGGCATCGAGATTGCCGCGCTCGAAAGGCTCAGCACCGAAATGATGCCATAGCGCGTGTAGGAAGGCAGCGTCCACCTTATGCTCCGGCGTGCCGGGACGTGCCTTGCGCGGGATCTGCTTGATGGGGGTCACGCCGCGCGGATTGGCGCGGCGGATGGTGAATTGAATACCCGTGCCCGGCATGCCAGATGGAAAGCCACGGTGTTTCGTCATGTCGGGCAGGTTTGCCATTCGTCTATCCTTCAGCTCTTGCCGATCTTGTCCTGCGTCTTCGTATCGAAATCGGACGCGTCGTGACGTTCATGTAGCTGTTCCGAAGGATCACCGGAAGCCTTGTTGACCATGCGTCCACGTTTGACGGCGGGACGTTCGGCAATTTCATCGGCCCAGCGCTTTACATTTTTATAGCTCGCCGCATCCAGAAACACTTCGGCATTCGGATAGGACTGGCCGCGCGTGAGGTTGCCATACCACGGCCAGATGGCGATATCCGCGATGGAATATTCATCGCCTGCCATATAGCGATTATTCGCCAGATGACGATCGAGCACATCCAGCTGGCGCTTGGCTTCCATGGCGAAACGGTCGATGGCATATTTGATGTGGATCGGCGCATAGGCGTAGAAATGGCCAAAACCGCCGCCGAGGAAGGGGGCAGAACCCATCTGCCAGAACAGCCAGTTCAAAGCTTCGGTCCGGCCCTTATGATCCTTTGGCAGGAAAGCGCCGAATTTTTCCGCGAGATAAAGCAGGATCGCGCCGCTTTCGAAAACGCGCGTCGGCTCCGGCGTGGAATGATCGAACAGCGCAGGGATCTTGGAGTTCGGATTGACCTCGACAAAGCCGGAGCCGAACTGGTCGCCATCGCCGATCTTGATCAGCCAGGCATCATATTCTGCGCCGGAATGACCGGCAGCGAGAAGCTCTTCCAAAAGAATGCCAACCTTCTGGCCATTTGGCGTCGCCAGCGAATAAAGCTGAAGCGGGTGCTTGCCGACCGGTAGTTCCTTCTCATGCGTGGAACCTGCAATCGGACGGTTGATGTTGGCAAAAGCGCCACCATTGCCCTTTTCCCACTGCCAGACCTCAGGCGGCTGGTAACCAGCGGGGAAGTTGTTTTCGGGAGACTTGTCGGCCATGAAAATCCGTCCTTGTTTCAGGTGGGTTCGGTGTCCTAAGCAATATAGGAAGGTGGAAGCGTTTCCTCCACTCCTATGAAAACAGAATTAGGCCAACACCGCAAAGAAGCATCTAACCCTTTGCGATTGCGTGGAAAAATGTACCCGAAACATGGCCGCGCCGTTCGCCAGAAGTACCGAGCGGTTTGCCTTGCCCATCGGCAATTTCGGCAAAGGGCAGATCATTGCCGGGTTCGATGACGCGGGCGTAGTGGAATTCATGGCCGCGAAGAACATCACCCGCTTTGCCAAGTGGGCCGTCCGTCGCAATTTTCGCCTGACGATAACCGAGGTTCATCTTGCGCTTGGCAAAGCTGGTGGCGTGGGAGAGCAGGCCGGTCATAGGGTGCGTTACGCCGTCTGCATCTTCCAGCGCTTCGCCCAGCACCATGTAGCCGCCACATTCACCGTGAACCGGTTTGTTTTCGGCGAAACGTGAGAGCTCAGCCTTGAAGCCTGCGGCGCAGGCCAGTTGACCTGCGTATAGTTCCGGGTATCCGCCGGGCAGCCAGCAGATGTCGCAGGACGGATCTGGGCCTTCATCGGCAAGCGGCGAGAAGGACACGATTTCAGCACCCGCTTCGCGCCACTGGCGCTTGAGATGCGGGTAGAGGAAGGTAAACGCCGCATCGTCTGCAAGCGCAATGCGTTGGCCGGGGGGCGAAATGCCTGCATCTGGCGACGTTTCGGAAATGGTGATGGGCTTTGCTAAGGAAAACAGCGCATCGAGATCGATTGCCCGCTCCATCGTATCGGCCAAGCGCTCGATATGTGCGTCGATTTCTGGATGCTCGCTCGCCTGTACCAGCCCGAGATGACGTTCGGGGAGGATGAGCGATGGATCGCGCATAACGCATCCAGCGACGGGAAGCCCGATCTTTTCGATGGCCTCGGTGCAGAGCTTGCGATGGCGCTCGCTGCCTGCGCGGTTGAGGACGACGGCGGCCATCTTCACGGCGGGGTCGTAATGGGCAAAGCCATGCGCCATGGCGGCAGCGGTTTGGGACTGGCCGGAAACATCCAGCACCAGCAGCACGGGAATGCCGAAGAGGCGCGAAAGATCGGCAGCCGAGCCGGTGCGATTATCCGCAACGGGAATGCCATCGAACAGGCCCATGGCGCTTTCGATCAAGAGCAGTTCCGCACCATCGGCCTGCTGGGCGAGCAGATGACGCAGCAAATCCGGCTGCATGGCCCAACTGTCCAGATTGAGGCCGGGTGTGCCCGTTGCGAAAGCATGAAAGCCCGGATCGATGTAATCCGGCCCCGTCTTGATGCCACGCACCTTCACGCCACGACGGGCAAAGGCTCTCAGCAGACCGATGGTCACGCTGGTTTTGCCGGATCCGGAGCGTGGCGCGCCGATGATGATGGCTTTTGCAGTCATTGCAGAATTCTCGTTTGAAGGCACGTTCGACATTGCTTGCGTCAGTTGTTTACCGATGACGGCAGAGGCTGCAAGGTCTATAGGATAATCATGGAAAGTGATGGAAAAAATCTCCGCCGTGGCTGGACCACGGGCACTTGCGCTGCCGCCGCGACGAAAGCCGCATGCGAGGCGCTTGTTTCCGGGGCGTTTCCTGATCTGGTCGAGGTCGAACTTCCAAGCGGGGCCCGACCTGCCTTTGCTTTGGCAACGCAGACGAAAGGCGTTGATTTCGCTCGCGCAGGCATCATCAAGGACGCCGGTGACGACCCGGACGTGACCCATGGTGCGCTGATCGAAAGCACGGTTCGTAAGGCTGCCAGAGGAAACGGTATCAGCTTCAAGGCTGGCAGAGGTGTGGGAACGGTCACCCGGCCCGGTCTGCCGCTGCCGGTGGGGGAACCGGCCATCAATCCCGTACCGCGTAAGATGATTGCGGCGGCAATCCATGAGGTCGTGGGAGAGGGCGCAGATTTCGAAGTCGAAATTTCCGTTCGTGACGGTGAGAAACTGGCCGAAAACACCCTGAATGGCAGGCTCGGCATTCTTGGCGGCATTTCCATTCTGGGGACAACCGGTGTCGTCATTCCGTTTTCCTGTTCCGCATGGATTCACTCGATCTGGCGCGGGATCGATGTGGCGCGGGCAGAAGGGCTGACACATCTTCTGGGTGCCACCGGCAATGCATCGGAAAAGGCCGGTCAGGCGCTATACGGTCTGCCGGAAACCGCCCTGATCGACATGGGTGATTTTATCGGTGGGATGCTGAAATATCTGCGTAGTCACCCGGTGGAACGGGTAACGGTGGCGGGTGGGGTCGCGAAAATGACGAAGCTCGCGCAGGGCATGCTGGATGTTCATTCCAAGCGGGGCCTTGCCGACCTTGAAGCCTTGTCGGTTCTGGCGGGGGAAGCGGGTGCGGATGGCATTTTGATCGATGCTATCCGTAACGCCAACACGGTGTCTCATGCGTTCGGACTTGCGGGGGATAAGGATATAGACCTTGGAGGTCTCGTGGCGCGCAAGGCGTGGTCCACAGCAGCAAGTGCGTTGAACAGACCGGATATCGCGCTCGATATTCTTGTGTTCGATCGCGATGGCCGGTTGAAGGGGAGGACGCGCTCCACGCCATCGGATAGGGATTTGCCGGATTCTTGAAACGCGTCGCTCAAGAGACCTGATATTGCTTAAGTCACCAGGCCGAATATGACGGCTGCAACGAATGCGAAGCAGATGCCGACCAGTGCCGTATGTATCGATGCCTGCCAGCCGCGATGCGGCGCGGTCGACGGCGTGAAATCTTTTACTTTTCCAACCTTGGAATAAGACATCGCACCCTCCTTATTGATACATGATCGGCCAAGCCGACCGTTAAGCCCGATTGCACACAGAATATCGCTATTCTCTAGTGTTCCTGTAGAGATAAAATTCCATAAGATGGCTCATCCGGGAAAAATCCTGATCGTGACTTGCCTCCCAACAAGCATCGATCTACCGGAGTCACGATTATCAACGTCTGGACCCTATTTCGGTTCAACGCGAATAAGGCGGTAGAGCAAGTTGGCGGATATCGATGCGATCATCATAGGTGCAGGCGTTGTCGGCCTTGCCATTGGGCGCGAGTTGGCGCTTTCGGGTAAGTCCGTCATTCTGCTGGAAAAAGAGAGCGAATTCGGTAGCGCCACTTCGTCGCGCAACAGCGAGGTGATCCACGCCGGGCTCTATTATCCGCAGGGCAGTCTGAAAGCGCGTCTTTGTGTTGAAGGAAAGAAGCGGCTTTATGATTATTGCCACAGCCATGGTGTGGCTCATCGCCGCTGCGGTAAGCTGATCGTAGCGACGTCGGCAGAAGAAATTCCCCTGATCGAGCAGCTTCAGCAGCGCGGCAGAGAAAATGGATGCGATGATCTGACGTTGATCGGCGCCCGCGATGCCATTGCCATGGAGCCTGCACTCGCCTGCGAAGCAGCCCTTTATTCCCCCTTAACCGGCATCATCGATAGCCATGGTTATATGCTGGCATTGCTGGGAGACCTTGAGGATGCAGGCGGAAGCATTGCCTACCAAGCACCTTTTCTGCGCGCTGTTTCGGAACGTGGCGCTTTTCGCGTTTTCGTTGGCGGTGCAGAACCAGCGGAGTTGACCTGTAACGTTCTGATCAACGCGGCTGGCCTCGTCGCACCGCATGTTGCCGGGTTGATTGAAGGTTTGTCACCTACGCATGTTCCAAGAGCTTACTACGCGAAAGGCTCCTACTTCTCGCTGAAGGGAAAATCACCCTTTTCGCGCTTGATCTATCCCGCGCCGCATAGCCACGGTCTTGGCGTTCACCTGACGCTGGATATTGCAGGTCAGGCCCGTTTTGGACCTGACATTGAATGGATCGACAGCATCGATTATGCGGTCGATCCTTCCCGTTCGGCAGGTTTTGACGATGCCATAAGGCGTTATTGGCCGGGCCTGCCGGATGACGCGCTTCAGCCCGCTTATTCCGGCATCAGGCCAAAGATTTCCGGGCCGGATGAGCCCGCGATGGATTTCCGCATCGATGGGCCGGAAAGCCATGGTGTAGAAGGCCTCGTCAACCTTTTCGGCATCGAAAGCCCGGGTCTGACGGCTTCGCTCGCCATTGCGTCAGAGGTTGCTTCGAAACTTGGCAATTAAGCCGCGCTAGGAACTCAGCCGCCTGTATATTGAGCGTCCGTGACATGCTCCATCCAGTCCACGACTTTACCGTCCTTCACTTCCTGAATGGCGATATGGGTCATGGCCGTTTCGGGCGAAGCGCCATGCCAGTGCTTTTCTTCCGGCGCGAACCAGACGACGTCGCCGGGCGCAATTTTTTCGATTGGGCCGCCTTCACGCTGAACGAGGCCTGATCCGGAGACGACGATCAGCGTTTGTCCGAGCGGATGGGTGTGCCAGGCCGTGCGGGCGCCGGGTTCGAAGGTTACATGCGCACCCTGCACGCGTTCCGCATCGTGCGGGTTGAAAAGAGGATCGATGCGCACTGTTCCGGTGAACCAGTCGGCTGGTCCTTTTCCCGATGGTTTCGTGCCCGCGCGTGTGATTTGCATGATGTCGCTCCTGTCTTGTTTGGAGGGCGCTTAAGCGTATTTCGAAAGCGCAGCCGCCATGATGTCCGCATCGACATTGCCGCCGGATGCGACGGCGATAACGGTTTCGGCTTCCAGTTGATCCGCGTGGAACAGGGCTGCGGCCAGTGCCACTGCACCACCCGGTTCCACCACGATCTTGAGGCGCTGGAACGCCAGAACCATGGCGCGCAGCGCTTCTTCTTCCGATACCGCAATGCCCTTGCCGCACAGCGTCACCAAGATCGGGAAGGTGATGTTGCCCGGCTGCGGCGTGATGATCGCGTCGCATATGGAGCCGGACAAGGCAGCATTCCGCTCGATTCTGCCGGAATTCAGGGAACGTGCCACGTCATCGAAATTTTCGGGCTCACAGGTGCGGACTTTGTAATTTGGTGCCTTGGCCTTGAGCGCAAGTGCAACGCCGGAGGTCAAGCCACCACCGCCGCAGGGCACCAGAACCTCAGCCTCTTCGATGCCCGCTTCCTTTCCCTGTTCCGCTATTTCCAGCCCGACGGTTCCTTGCCCTGCAATGACGAGCGGTTCATCGAACGGGCGGATCAGTGTTAGCCCACGCTCAGCAGAAATCGTCGCTCCGATGGCATCACGGTCGTCTTTAGAACGGTCGAAAAGCACGATTTCTGCGCCATAGGCTCTGGTATTCTCGACTTTGATCCTCGGCGCATCCTGCGGCATGATGATGACGGAGGGAATGCCGTGCAGGCTAGCGGCAAGCGCCACGCCCTGCGCGTGGTTGCCGGAAGAGAAGGCGATGACGCCGCGCTGGCGCACCTCCGGCTCCAATGCGGAGACCGCCGACCAGCCGCCACGGAATTTGAAGGAGCCGGTGCGTTGCAGGCATTCGGCTTTGACGAAGACCTTGCGCCCCGCGATCTCATCCAGAAACGGAGAGGACATCAACGGAGTGCGGACGGCCTCGTTGCCAATGCGGTTTCGGGCGGCTTCGATCATCGAAATATCGGTCATGTCATTCCTGCGTCATTCAAAATCAATTGTTCCACCATAAGGGCAAATGCCGCGACGAGAAGCCATAAAAAAATCCCCGGTCGAAGCCGGGGATTTGTCTTTTCGTAATTTGCTTAGGCCAGTGTGTAGGCCGTCTTTACCGTGGTGAAGAACTCGTTGGCATATTTGCCCTGTTCGCGCGGGCCGAAGGAAGATGCCTTGCGGCCGCCGAACGGCACGTGGAAATCCACGCCAGCGGTCGGCAGGTTCACCATCACCATGCCGGCTTCGGCATTGCGCTTGAAGTGGGTTGCGTGCTTCAGGCTGGTGGTGGCGATGCCGGAAGACAGGCCGAATGGCGTGTCATTGGCAACGGCCAGAGCCTCGTCGTAATTCTTCACGCGGATGACGGCGGCGACTGGTCCGAAGATTTCTTCGCGCGAAATGCGCATGTCGTTGGTGGCTTCGGTGAAAAGCGTCGGCTGAAGGAAGAAGCCGGGTGTTCCGCGCTCCAGAACCTCACCGCCGAAGGCAAGCTTTGCGCCTTCCTTCTTACCGATCTCGATATAGTCGGTGTCCTGCTTCAGCTGCTTTTCATCGACAACCGGACCGACATGGGTTTCCTTGTCCAGCGCATGGCCGACATTGATCTTGGCGAGGCGTTCGGACAGGGCAGCGACGAACTTGTCGTGAATGCCTTCGGTAACGATGATGCGCGAGGAGGCCGTGCAACGCTGTCCGGTGGAGTAGAAGCCGGAATTGGCAGCAGCTTCGACCGCGACATTGAGGTCGGCATCGTCAAGAACGACGAACGGGTTCTTGCCGCCCATTTCCAGCTGGAATTTGCGGTTGAATGGCAGCGAGGAGGCGGCAACGCGCTGGCCGGTGCCGGTGGAGCCGGTGAAGGTGATGCCTGCGAGATCAGGGCTGTCCAGCATGGCCTGACCGACGACGGAGCCACGACCCATGACGAGGTTCAGCACGCCCTTCGGCAGACCGGCGCGATGCAGGATATCGACGATGGCCCAGGAGCAACCCGGAACCAGATCGGCAGGCTTGAAGACGACGGTGTTGCCGTAGCAGAGCGCAGGCGCGATCTTCCAGGCCGGGATGGCGATCGGGAAGTTCCAGGGCGTGATGATGCCGATGACGCCGAGCGGCTCGCGGGTGATTTCAACGCCGATGTTTGGGCGGGCGGACGGAATGACTTCGCCTGCCAGGCGCAGAGCTTCGCCTGCGAAGAAATCGAAAATCTGCGCGGCGCGGATGGTTTCGCCGATGCCTTCGGCCAGAACCTTGCCTTCTTCACGCGCCAGCAATGCGCCCAGTTCATCCTTGCGCGCGAGAATTTCGTCTGCCGTCTTCTTCAGAATTGCATGGCGTTCCAGAATGCCGGAGCGCGACCATGCCGGGAAGGCTGCCTTTGCCGCGGCAATAGCCTGCTTGGCGTCGTCCGCCGTCGCCTGCGCGTAAAGGCCAACGACCTCGTTCGTATCGGAGGGATTGATGTTCTTCGACGTGTCGGATCCGATCCATTCTCCGCCGATAAGGTTCTGATGAATTGTCATGGCAAACTCCCTGTAATACCGAGGCGTTCACCGATTTTGCGACGCCTTTTTGAAACCGAACGGTCAAACGCTATCTCGCCGCGGCAGGGCGCGGCGAAGTCGGTGCGGACCCTATGTCATATTACCAATGGGCGAAAGTCACCATATGATAATATTTTCAGAATTTCAGGAAGAGCGCTGCCGGTTGTTCAGTTTCTCCAGGTAGAGAAGCAGCGCGCTGTGATCCATATCTGCCCCGCCATCGCTAACGAAATCATCGAATTCACGGGTTACCTGCTGCGTCAGCGGAAGCGATAGATCGAGATCCTTCGCTGTCGCCAGAACACCATTCAAGTCCTTCAGCTGGAACTTGGACGGGCCTCCGGGTACGAAGTTTCTTTGCACCATGCGCTCGCCATGCAGTTCCAGAATCCGGCTTTCGGCAAAGCCGCCACGGATGGCATTGCGGAAGCCCTCGCGGGATGCGCCGCCTGCTTCCACCAGCATCATGGCTTCAGCGACAGCGCCGATTGTGATCGCAACGATCTGCTGGTTGGCGAGCTTGCAGAGCTGTCCCGCACCGGATGGTCCGACATAGGTCAGGCGACCCATGGCCAAAAACACGTCGGAGAGATTTTTCACCAGCTCCTCGTCGCCACCGGCCATGATGGCGAGCGTGCCTGCGGTCGCGCCGGGCACGCCGCCCGATACGGGGGCGTCGACGTGATGAATGCCCAGTGCCTTCAATCTTGCGGAGTGATCGCGCGCAATAGGCGGCGCGATGGAACTGCTGTCGATAACGATTGTGTCTTTCTCCAGCGCATCGGCTACCCCCATATCAAACAGGACATTGCCGACGGCATGTCCATCGCTCAGCATGGTGATGACGACGTTTGCGCCTTTCGCGGCCTGCGCTGGAGAGGCCGACAGAACCGCACCGTCAGCGACCAGTGCTGCGGCCTTTTCGGAACTGCGGTTCCAGACGCGTACTGTAAATCCTGCTTTCAGCAAATTGCGGGCCATCGGCCCGCCCATGAGGCCTGTGCCGAGAAAGGCGATAACGCGCTTCTGCGTTTCCTGCGTCTGGCTCATTTCAGCGAACCTCCCAATTCGTCTTCGATATGGACCGTGATGATCTCTCCGAAAGAAGCCTCGGCTGTAAAGCCCAATTCGCGTGCGCGGGTCGCCTCAAAACCGGGTGCCCAGCCTTCGCACATGCGTATGATCATTTCGTTTGGCTCGCGGCGGATGAGCTTGACCGCCGCTTCTCCGGCGACTTTGCGCAGAGCCTCGATCTGTTCGCCGACCGTGGCGCTAAGGCCCGGCATGGAAAGATTGCGGCGGGGGCCGACCTTTTCCGTGTCGATTGTTGCGCCGTGCAGGAGAAAGCCGACAGCGGAGCGTGGCGAGGCGTGCCAGTGGCGGATGCTTTCAGGGACCGGCAGAATTGCCTCCCGTCCCACCAGCGGTTCGCGCAGAATATTGGAAAAGAAACCGGATGCGGCGGCGTTGGGCTTGCCGGGGCGAATGCAGATCGTCGGCAAACGAATGCCGATGCCTTCGAAGAAACCGCGTCTGGTATAGTCGGACAGCAGCAGTTCGGAGATTGCCTTCTGCGTGCCGTAGCTCGTCAGCGGAGTCGTGTGGAAATCGTCTGGAATAGGATAGGGTAGCGGCGCTCCGAAGACGGCAATCGAAGATGTGAAGACGACGCGCGGCTTGTAGCCATCTTCCCCATGGGCGATGCGAATCGCATCAAACAGATACCGTGTCCCATCAAGATTGATGCGGTAGCCCTTGTCGAAATCCAGCTCCGCTTCACCCGAGACGATGGCCGCGAGATGAAAGATCACATCCGGGCGCGTCACGATGAGCTTTTCCGCTTCGCCAGGCGCGGAAAGATCGGCAGTCCGGGCATCGACCGTTCCGCTAAACCCAGCGGGTTTTTCCGGCTGAAACACGTCGATCAGCGTGAATCGATCAATCTCCCGGCCACCCAGGCCGCCATCCCTGACGAGCCTTTCCGTCAGCTTGCGCCCCACCATCCCCGCGGCACCGATAATCGCGATATGCATCCGTCTGCTCCTCCACTGCATCCAAGAAAAATTGACTTGTAAGGTTGTCTGATAACCTTATATGATTGCGTTGAAAACAGGTTTTTGGAAAACATGAGACAATAGTGCGGTCGCGCCGAAGAAGTGCGATGGCAGGGGTGGAGGCGAGGGCGGCATGCTCGATGTTCAGGCACAGACGGTTGAGGGTTTGCGCGCATCCCTCAAGGCGGGCCTTGATGAGGCGATGGTGATGACTGACGAGGCAAATATGCTTCGTTATTGCCGGGACTGGCACGGCGATGTCGAGAGTTCCGCTATTGCCGTCATTCGCCCCCGTTCTGTCGAAGAGGTGTCTGCCACGGTGCGTTTTTGTGGCGAACTTGGCCTTTCCATCGTTCCGCAGGGCGGAAATACTGGTCTTGTGCTGGGAGGCATTCCCGATGCACCTCGGGGTCAGGTGGTTCTCAGTCTCGAGCGTATGAATGCCATTCGCGCAATCGATACGGATGATTTCTCCGCCGTGGTCGAGGCGGGCTGCATCCTGTCCGAGTTCAAGGATGCGGTACAGGAAAAAGGAATGTTTTTTCCTCTTTCTCTTGGCGCGCAAGGGTCTTGCCGGATCGGAGGAAATGTCTCGACCAATGCTGGCGGGATCAATGTCTTGCGCTATGGAATGACGCGCGAACTCGTGCTCGGTCTTGAAGTGGTTCTGCCTGACGGCACGATCTGGAACGGGCTTTCGACGCTGCGCAAGGATAATCGCGGGATCGATCTTAAGCAGCTGTTTATCGGGGCGGAAGGAACGCTCGGCATCATCACTGCCGTTGCGGTCAAGCTTCATCCCAATCCCGAACATGTCGAGACGGCTCTGCTTGGACTGAACTCGCTGGATGATGCGATCAAGCTTTATCGCCGGGCGCGGCGCGATTGCTGCGACCTGATGTCCGCCTTCGAATTCATGCCACCGGTGGCCTTTACCCTTGCGATGGAAGCTGTTCCCGACCTCAGAATGCCGATTTCCGGCGACTATGCGGCCTATGTTCTGATGGAGATTTCCGGCTCCGGGCTGGTCGATACCAATGATCTGATGAGCCGTTTTCTCGAAGGGGTGATGGAGGATGGGTTGGTGCTTGACGGCGTGATTGCATCGTCGCGAGCGCAGGCTCAGTCGCTATGGCTGTTTCGCGAAGGCATGAATGAGGGGCAGGCCTTACGCGGCGCGCATATGCGCACCGATATTTCCGTGCCGCTCTCACGTCTTGCGGATTTCGTTGCGGAAGCAGAGGCGGCTCTTGCCGAGAAGATGCCCGAATGTCTGGCGGTTTCCTACGGCCATGTGGGTGATGGGAACGTGCATCTGAATGTTCTGCCGCCCAATGGAAGCAGCCGCGCGGAGCGCGAAAGCTCCATCTACAAGGCCAAGGTCATCGTCAACGATGTGCTGGATCGTTATGCGGGCAGCATCAGCGCGGAGCACGGTATCGGTCGCCTCAAGCGTGAGGATTTCGAAAGCCGTCTCGGCGCGGTGCAGCGTGATATGATCCTGCGGCTGAAAAAGGCATTCGACCCGGATCTTCGCATGAATCCCGGTTGCCAGCTTGCTGTTCAACCAGCTAGCTAGAGAGGAAGTGCGCGCGGGATACATCGCGCTGTCTACGGGAGCCATCATGACGCTGGAATTCAACCAGATTCACCGCAACGATCATCTGCCGGGCCGCATCGCGGTGGAGATTGCGCGGGAGATCAATGATGGCAAGCTCGCACCCGGTGACAAGCTTCCCACCGAACATGTGCTCTCCAAGACATTCGGCGTCAGCCGTTCGGTGATCCGTGAAGCGATTGCGCAGTTGCGCAACGAGGGTGTCGTTGAAACGCGGCAGGGCGTCGGCGCTTTCGTTACCGATCCGCGCCAGCGCGTTTCCATTCGCATCGAGCGCTCGAAACTCAACGATCCCGATAACTTCCGCGATCTTTTTCAGCTTCGCATGCCGCTGGAAATCGAGGCGGCGGGCCTTGCAGCGGTTCACCACACGCCTGCGCAGCTGAAGACGCTGAAAGCCGCGCTGGACAATATGCGCAATGCACCGGAATGGGAAAAGGACGGCATTGCCGCCGATCTCGATTTTCACCGTACTTTGGCCGAAGCCACCCAGAACGCCTACTTTTCGATGTTTCTCGGCTTCATCGCCGAACGGATCAGTTCTGCGATCAATATCGCCTTCTCGCGCGCTGTTTTTGGCGAAATCCTCGAGACGACGATTGCGGAGCATGTGGCGATTTATGATGCGGTTGCCGCCTCCGATGCCGCCGCCGCACGCGCCGCCATGCGCGCCCATCTGGTGGGCGCCGCCCGGCGCGTCAACCTCGATCTGGAAGTCTATCTCTAGGGTGCCGGGACAAGACGTTAGCGCCGACACGCATCACGTGATTTTCCTCTAAAATTTGACGGTGACGAGACTGGACTAAGCCACTCTCTCATACTAAGAAGAAACGACGTATTCAGGTTGTCAGACATCCAGACAATACGATGCTGTGGAGGCAGCGGTCGGATGCGCTGAAAAATGGGAGGACTAAGCTTGGCGGGGATCAGGTCTGTCGATGCTGCTGCAATTTTGCCGGAGGACCATCAGGACGCGGTTCTGATTGGCCGGGTCTGGTCCAAATCCGAGGACGGACCGTGTCCGGTTCTGTTAAAGGACGGCGTTCTCTACGATCTTTCGAGATTGGCGCCAACGGTCTCCGAGCTGCTCGAAAAACACGATCTCACCGGTCTTCTGGCGGACACCTTGCAGTTTCCGGCTCTCGGATCGCTCGACGCTTTCCTCGACGGTTCGGCTGGACAGTTGCTTGCGCCGAACGATTTGCAGGCGGTCAAGGCCGCCGGTGTTACATTTGCCGATAGCATGCTGGAACGCGTGATCGAGGAGCAGGCCAAGGGCGATCCTCTGCGTGCTCAGGACATCCGCTCCCGTCTTGCCCCTGTTTTGGGCGATAATCTGAAGGGTCTCGAAGCCGGGTCGCAGAAGGCAGCGGAAGTAAAGGCGCTGCTGCAGGAAATGGGGCTCTGGTCGCAATATCTGGAAGTCGGCATCGGCCCGGATGCGGAGATATTCTCCAAGGCGCAGCCCATGTCATCCGTCGGTTGCGGGGCGCTGATCGGCGTTCATCCCAAGTCTCAGTGGAATAATCCCGAACCGGAAGTGGTGCTTGCGGTGACCTCTGACGGTCGTATCGTGGGAACGGCACTGGGCAACGATGTCAATCTGCGCGACTTCGAGGGTCGGTCCGCATTGCTGCTGAGCAAGGCGAAGGATAACAATGCTTCTTGCGCCATTGGCCCGTTCATTCGCTTGTTCGACGGAAAGTTCACGCTGGACGATGTGAAGAAGGCGCAGATTTCGCTTCTGGTCGAAGGTGAGGACGGCTTTACCATGACCGGCGTCAGCCCGATGCAGGCGATCAGCCGCACGCCGGAAAATCTCGTGTCGCAGCTTCTCAATCGCGATCATCAATACCCGGATGGCGCTGTCTTTTTCCTCGGCACGATGTTTGCTCCGGTGAAGGATCGAAACGGGCCGGGGCTTGGGTTTACCCATGCCAAGGGTGACCGGGTGGAGATTTCCTCGCCGAAGCTGGGACGGCTGGTCAACTGGGTGGCAAGCACATCCGAATGCCCGGAATGGACATTCGGCACGACGGCGCTGATGCGCAATCTCGCAAAGCGCGGGCTTCTCTGACGTAGCGGTGCGGACGCCTGATCGGTTTCCGTCGGAGGCGATACGCAGATTTTAAAGGCCTGGAGTGCATTCACGCGCGCGCCGCTAAAGGTGCGTGCCGCTCCAGATCATTCTCGGGAGGGGAAGATGCAGAAAGTCATCAATCTTTTTTACCGCATCCTCGAGGTCATTCTCGTTGCGCTTCTTGCAGGCATGGCGATCATGGTCTTCGTCAATGTGGTGATGCGTTACACCATGAATTCGGGCATCAATGTTTCCGAAGAACTGGCGCGTTATTTCTTCGTCTGGATCACCTTCATCGGTGCGGTCGTCACGTTCCGCGAAAACAGCCATATGGGCATCGAGACGCTGGTCATGTTCCTGTCCCGCGGTAAGCGCATCTTCTGCATGATCCTCTCCAACATCGTGATCCTGCTCTGCTCCGCCATCTTCTTCTGGGGAACATGGAAGCAGTCCGGCATCAATGCCAGCATGCACGCACCCGTCACGGGTCTTTCGATGATCTGGGTCTATGGCATCGGCATGTTTACCGGCGGCATCATGTTCATCATCGCGCTGGAACGCCTCTACCGGCTGCTCACGGGCAAGGTGACGGAAGAGGAAATCGCTGCTTTTGCCGGTGAAAATCTCACCATCGAACAGCTTTCGGAGCGCTGACATATGACACTTCTGGTTTTCGTCGGCTCGCTTCTCGGCGCCATGGCCATCGGCGTTCCTGTCGCCTTCTCGCTGATGTTCTGTGGCGTCGTGCTCATGTGGTACATGGGCATGTTCAACACCGCGATCATTGCGCAGAACATGATTTCCGGTGCCGACACCTTTACGCTGCTTGCCATCCCCTTCTTCATTCTGGCGGGTGAGTTGATGAATTCCGGCGGCCTGTCGCGCCGTATCATCGATTTCGCCATCGCACTGGTCGGCCATATTCGCGGCGGCCTGGGTATCGTTGCCATTGTTGCGGCCATCATCATGGCCAGCATTTCCGGATCGGCTGCGGCAGATACGGCGGCTCTTGCGGCAATCCTTATCCCGATGATGGCGAAGGCCGGTTACGATATTCCACGTTCCGGTGGCCTGATCGCGGCTGGCGGTATCATCGCGCCGGTCATCCCGCCATCCATGGCCTTCATCGTTTTCGGTGTGGCGGCCAATGTCTCCATTACGCAGCTTTTCCTTGCAGGCATCGTCCCCGGCATCCTGATGGGAACCTCGCTCATCATTGCCTGGCTGATCGTGGTGCGGAAGGATGACATCAAGCCGCTGCCGAAAACCACCGCGAAGGAGCGGCTGGTCGCGACGGGCCGTGCCGGATGGGCGCTCGGCATGCCGGTCATCATTCTTGGCGGCATCAAGGCGGGCATTATGACGCCGACGGAAGCGGCGGTCGTTGCTGCCGCTTATGCACTCTTCGTCGGCATGGTGATCTACAGGGAATTGAAGCCCGCCGATCTCGGTCACGTCTTGCTGCGCGCCGCAAAGAGCACCTCGATCATCATGTTCCTCGTGGCAGCTGCGCTGGTCTCTGCATGGCTGATCACGGCTGCCAATATTCCGGCGGAGGTCGCCGGTTATATCGAGCCGCTGATCGACCGCCCGATGCTGCTGATGGCAGTTATCATGGTGCTGGTCTTCATCGTCGGCACCGCACTCGATCTGACGCCGACGATCCTGATCCTGACGCCTGTGCTGATGCCAATCATCAAGCAGGCGGGTATCGATCCGGTCTATTTCGGCGTGCTTTTCATCATCAACAACGCCATCGGCCTCATCACGCCGCCGGTTGGCGTTGTTCTCAATGTGGTTTCGGGCGTCGGGCGCATTCCGCTCGGCAAGGTCACGGTCGGTGTCTGGCCGTTCCTCGTGGCCGAAACCATCGTCCTGGCCCTTCTGGTGATCTTTCCGCAGATCGTCATGGTGCCGCTGCAATATCTAAGATGACCTGAAATGAGTTTCTCAAATCCATGGGAGGAAAATATGAGAAAGCTACTTCTGGCCACCACGGCCATCGCATTCACAGCCAGTGCCGCCGCTCCCGCATTCGCGGAATTCAACAGCCGCACGATCCGCGTGTCGAACGGCATCAATCAGGATCACCCGGTCGGTAATGGCATCAAGGCCATGCAGGCTTGCCTCGATGAGAAATCCGGCGGCAAGCTGAAGCTAACCGCATTCTGGGGCGGCGCGCTCGGTGGCGATCTCCAGGCAACGCAGGCGCTGCGCTCCGGCGTTCAGGAGGCGGTTGTCACCTCGTCTTCGCCACTGGTCGGGCTCATCCCGGCACTCGGCGTTTTCGATCTGCCCTTCCTCTTTGCCAATGAAAAGGAAGTCGATGCCGTGCTGGATGGCGAGTTCGGCGACATGATGAACAAGAAGCTGGAAGAGCAGGGTCTGGTAAACCTTGCCTATTGGGAGAACGGTTTCCGTAACCTCTCCAACTCCAAGCATTCGGTCAATAAATGGGAAGATTTCTCCGGGCTGAAAGTCCGCGTGATGCAGAACAACATCTTCCTCGATACCTTCCAGAACCTCGGCGCCAACGCCACGCCGATGGCTTTCGGTGAGGTCTTCTCGGCGCTCGAAACCAACGCCATCGACGCGCAGGAAAATCCTTACGTGACCATCGATACCTCGAAGTTCTACGAGGTACAGAAATACGTCACCGAGACCAACCACGCCTATACACCATTCCTCTTCCTCTTTTCCAAGCCGATCTTCGACAGCTATACGCCCGAAGAACAGACCGCACTGCGCGAATGCGCCGTCGTCGGTCGTGACGAGGAGCGCAAGGTCATCCGCGCGCTGAACCAGAAGTCGCTGGACAAGATCAGGCAAGCCGGTCTGGAAGTGAACGTCTTGTCGGCGGATGAGCAGACGCGTATCCGCGAAAAATCGGCCATCGTTTACGAAAAGCACAAGGCGCAGATCGGCGCGGATGTGGTCGATGGCATTCAGGCAAAGCTCAAGGAAGTGCGCGGGCTGTAAGCTTCCATATGCAGATACAAGAACGCCCGGCGATGTGATGTCGCCGGGCGTTTTTGATTGGGCGCTGATACGTTTTACCCGTTAATCTGCTCTTTGACGTAGTGGCTCGCTTCATCCTCACCACAAGGACGATGATGGAGCCGGATGGCTTGGCGTGCCTCGATATTCAGGCCGCGACTGGCTTGTTCTGTCTGTTCTCGATCAGATCATCGACAACGGCTGGATCGGCCAGTGTCGATGTGTCACCAAGTGCGCCGTAATCGTCTTCGGCGATCTTACGCAGGATTCGGCGCATGATCTTGCCGGAGCGGGTTTTCGGCAGGCCCGGCGCGAACTGAATCTTGTCCGGTGTCGCGACTGGGCCGATTTCGTCGCGAACATGTTTGACCAGTTCAGCCCTCAGCGCATCGTCACCCGTCTGGCCTGCCATCAGCGTCACATAGCAATAAATGCCTTGCCCCTTGATGGAGTGTGGATAGCCGACGACGGCAGCCTCGGAAACGAGATTATGGGAAACAAGAGCCGATTCCACTTCCGCCGTGCCGAGGCGGTGGCCGGAAACGTTCAGCACGTCATCGACGCGACCTGTGATCCAGTAATAGCCATCCTCATCGCGGCGGCAGCCATCACCGGTAAAATACTTGCCCTTGTAGGTGGAAAAGTACGTGTCGATGAAGCGCTGGTGGTCGCCATAGACGGTGCGTGCCTGGCCCGGCCAGCTATCGGTAATGCACAGATTGCCATCCGCCGCACCCTCCAGCACCTTGCCTTCGGCATCGACCAGTTGCGGCTGGACGCCGAAGAAGGGACGCGTCGCGGAGCCGGGTTTCAGGTCGGTCGCACCGGGCAGCGGTGAAATCAGGATGCCGCCGGTTTCGGTCTGCCACCAGGTATCGACAATCGGGCTCTTATCCTCGCCGACCACATGGTAATACCACTCCCAAGCTTCCGGGTTGATCGGCTCACCGACCGTGCCGAGAAGGCGGATGCTGGAGCGCGAGGAGCGTTTGACGAACTCGTCGCCCGCCCCCATCAACGAGCGAAGAGCGGTGGGTGCGGTGTAGAAGATGTTGATCTTATGCTTGTCGATGACTTCCCAGAAGCGACCCTGATCGGGGAAATTCGGCACACCTTCGAACATCAGTGTCGTGGC
>JAAIGF010097935.1_pt1 | contig 22347 bp, 18 predicted proteins | sample 6487441 | NCBI WGS metagenome assembly JAAIGF01 (sample SAMN13974129, study PRJNA590717) | phyllosphere metagenome | biome: pepper field; feature: multiple bacterial spot infested pepper fields; material: pepper leaves; isolation source: leaves from pepper fields | host: Capsicum annuum ... | reverse complement strand
TCAACGAACTTGCGACGGGCGATATCTGCGTGACCATTGGCTTTTCCGGCGACGTGCTGCAGGCAAAGGCGCGCGCAGAAGAGGCCAAGAACGGCGTCAACGTGGAGTATGCGATCCCCAAAGAGGGAACTTACATGTGGTTCGATAACCTCGCGATCCCCGCGGATGCCAAGAACGTAGAAGAAGCTCACGCATTCATCAATTATCTGATGAAACCGGACGTCATTGCCAAAGCCTCGAACTACGTCAGATACGCCAATGGAAATCTTGCTTCGCAAACGCTTGTGGACAAGGATGTTCGTGAGAATGCCTCTGTCTATCCGCCGGACGCCGTACTCGACAAGCTCTTCACGATCTCACCCTATGATCAGAAGCAACAGCGCGTTCTAACCAGGCTTTGGACGGGTATTAAGGCGAAAAACTAGCGCATACGGCACCGGAAGAAAAGCGGCGCATCGCTCAATGGTAGGAGATGCGCCGTCATCAACAGGTGAAACGGTCACCTTTTCTAGTGCAATTAGTGAGCTAGACTCAACCGACCGTGAGGGGTTGACTGTTCTTCATCTGGCTTGAGCCGTTGCGTGAACCCTTGCCAACGCCAGGAACGCCTTCACGCCTGCCGACAGGTTGCGGCGACCGGGATAGTAAAGGCAAAGTCCTGGAAAAGGTGGTGTCCAGTCATTCAGGATGCGTATGAGGCGGCCTTCTTCAATGTCGGCCAGAACGCTTTGCTCCATGAAGAAGCCGATGCCCGTGTCTTCAAGGACTGCCACTCTGGCGAGGCTGGCTTCGTCCAGGATAATCTGACCACGAACATCGATCTGTGCCGTCTCTCCGTCCTTCTCAAAACGCCATCTGAAGACTGCTCCATCGGGCAAGCGTACGCGAATGCATTGATGGCCGAGAAGGTCGGGCGGCACCAAAGGGGTGCCGTGTTTTTCCAGGTATTTCGGGGAGGCGACGACCGCGTATCGCTGCGGGCGCCCAAGAGCGACCGTGATCATATCGGTGGGAACGAGACCCGCGACACGGACGCCGATATCGAAGCCATCAGCTACGATATCGACCAGCTTCCCCTCGGTCACGATGTCCACGACCATATCAGGATAGCGACGAAGATACTCCAAAACGAGCGGTGAAATGATCTCTCTGGCGGCAAAGGGTGCGGCGTTGATACGTATCGTGCCAGATGGCGTATCGCGCTCTGACCGGACCGCTTCAAGCGCTCCTTGGATATCCTGTAGGGCCGGGCCCACCTGTTCTACGAAAAGCCGCCCTGCACCCGTCAGCGAAAGGCTGCGGGTCGTGCGATTGAACAGCCGGACACCCAGATTTGCTTCCAGCTTGTTGATGGCAAGGCTCAATGCAGTCGTTGACATATCAAGATCAATAGCTGCCGCCCGAAATGTGCCTCTTCTGGCGATTGCAATGACGGCATTGAGTTCTGTCAATCCTGCTTTGTCCATTGTCCCGATTTCCGCTGCGCCTCATCCCGGTTTATCCCACTTATAACTATAATTGTCGAATGTTAACTTTACTCATGGACGCATCAACCAAGAGGAAGAGAGACATGTCGACCGACAACGTGAACGACCGCATCACAGAGGAGATGTGCTGATGGACAATTTTCTCAATTTGAAAGGCAGACGCGTTCTCATTACCGCGGGTACGAAAGGAACAGGCAGAGCAACTGTAGATCTGTTTCGCGACCTTGGGGCTCAGGTCATGGCGACCGCACGTTCCAGGCCAGAAGGGTTTCCAGATGAGCTCTTCTTTGCCTCCGACCTCACGACTGTCGATGGCGCTTTGGCGGTGTCAAACGCGGTGAGAGAGCGTTTGGGAGGAGTCGACGTCATCGTGCACATGTTAGGCGGTTCGTCGTCCCCCGCTGGCGGCTTTGCTGCACTGGACGACAACCAGTGGGACGCCGAGATGAATTTGAACCTGTATCCGGCCGTCCGCCTCGACAGGGAGCTCGTGCCCGGCATGGTCGCCCAGGGAAGGGGCGCTGTAATTCACGTTACCTCAATCCAGCGGGTTCTTCCTCTGCCGGAATCGACGACCGCCTATGCAGCAGCGAAAGCCGCTCTTTCGACCTACAGCAAGGCGTTGTCGAAAGAGGTTTCGCCCAAAGGCGTACGCGTGGTGCGGGTTTCACCGGGCTGGATCGAAACGGAAGCTTCGGTTCATCTGGCTGAGCGTCTGGCTGAGCAGGCTGGCGGAGACTACGAAGCCGGCAAGAAGATGATCATGGACGGACTTGGCGGCATCCCGCTTGGGCGGCCTTCAAAACCTGCTGAGGTCGCGAACCTGATTGCCTTCCTCGCGTCTGACCGCGCCGCATCGATAACCGGCACCGAGTACACCATCGACGGTGGAACTGTGCCAACGGTGTGAGCACGATGGCCAGAGCTGACGGACCGGTTGCACGGATCTGCCGCCCGCGCGCGGCAGAATGATGCTTCAAACTCGATCAATTCAACAAGGAGACTGATCATGACTATTGAACTGCCAAAGGCAATCCAATCCTATTTCGAAGCAGACAAGAATGGCGACACCGACGGTGTTTCCAAGTGCTTCGTCGAGACGGCATTCGTAAAGGACGAAGGCAAAACCCATCTGGGCCGAGACGAAATTCGAAACTGGAAAAGCAGCTCGTCAAAGGAGTACGAATATACGGTCGAGCCGTTCAAAATCGTAACGGAAGGAAACCGGACAGTGGTGACAAGTCATCTGAAGGGCAATTTTCCCGGTAGCCCGGTCGACCTGCGCTATTTTTTCGTTCTCGATGGCGACTTGATTCAAGAACTTGAGATCAAGCCCTAGTCTGAGGGCATCGGCGAGAGCTATGGAAGCCCGAAAGCCGGCCTTTGCACCGGAGGGTGATTTCATCCTCCGGGCGTCGCGCCGACTTTCGGGCATTGGCCGCCAAGGCCACAGCACCTATTGCTTCGGTCGCGGTGACATGACGGAATAAACATTGTCGAAAGGCGGAGGCCCGACGATCGTAGAGCCGCCAGCATCCGCCAGTTCGGCAATGGCAGACAAATCGCCGTCTTTCAGTGAACCGATGAGCCTGAACGTCTTTTCCATGTGCCCAGGCGAAAAAAGGATCAACATCCGGACCGGCCTGTCTCCAAGATTACACCAGGCGTGCACTGTTCCCCTTTTGACGGTGGCAGAACCGCCAGCGGAAAGCACCAGTTTCTCGTCACCATTGGCCAGATGAAGGCTACCCTCCAGAACGATGAAATGTTCTTCTTCGTTGGCGTGGATATGAAGCGGTACGCCATTGCGAGGTTCTGCGATAACCTCGATCATTGTATACTTGCCTTCGGTCTCCGTGACAGACGTGCGCAGGGCAAATTGCTCGCCGGGCGTAACCTCACACCATTCACTGACCGCAGCAGCCTTCTGGGTTAGCCCATTAACCGACGTATCCATTCCAAATTTCCTTTCAGACGTTGCATGACACCGTGTCAGCATGATGTGTCTTGGAAGGTCCGTGTTACATTTCGGATGCAGAGACATTTTTTGAAGTTACGATTGAAGCCTGAAGACGAAGCGTGAACTGGCGGTGGCAGCAAGAAAGATTGCCGCTCCCCGCCTCACGTCCACGGCCTGCGATTGGGTTCCCGGTATCCTCATGTCATTCGTAACGTGAATTGCGAATTCGGAAACCTCAATTCCATCTTCAGCAAAGACACTCCCGCTTGCTGTGACCCATAAAATCTGTCGGCGGATGTGTCGGTTCGGTGCTGCTCAGATTTGGGAAGAGCAGGTCCTGTCGCCACTGAATTCGATGTATTGAGGAGCTGACAATGAACTCTCTGTTTCCTGTCTACGGGGCACCCGCGCACGGAGATGCTATAGAAGCAAAGGCCTTCGCAGATTGGCACCGGGTTTGTTCCAGAAAGGTTCAGAATGATCACGGCTTTCAGTGCCTTCCGCTCGAACGTGGATGCGCGATCTCACTTCCAGACGCGCCGGGCCCCACCCTCAACCGCATTTTTGGAGTGTCGACAGTTGAGGAGCTGGAGGAAGCATTCACATGGATGAGCACAAAGGCTGGCACCAAATTTCTGCAGCTCAATATCGAATCCGCCTCTGACGAGGTGAGGCATTGGATCGATGAACGGGGGCTGCGTGAGCAAGGTCCCGCATGGGCCAAGCTCGTTCGTAGTAACGAATTTGATCTGGCTTCTCCGCCACATGAGGTGACATGCCGCAAAGTTCGCTCGACTGAACGTGAGCTCTTCGGGGCGATCATCTGTAGCGGCTTTGGCTTGTCTGAAGCGCTGATCCCCGTCTGGGCGTCAATTGTCGGAAAAGACGACTGGTCATGTTTTTTTGCTCTGGACGGAGATAGGCCGATTGGAACCGGTGTGATGTACTCGTCCGGAAACACAGGTTGGCTGGGTGGGGGAACCGTGCTGCCCTCTTTCAGAAACCGCGGGGCACACAAGGCTCTGATTTCAGCCCGGCTAGACGAAGGCAAGGCGAGAGGGGCATCTGCATTCGTGGTTGAAGCCAAAATCTCTCCGCCCAGCACGGCCAGCGTTTCATACGAGAACCTGAAGAAGCTTGGTTTTCAGCATGTCTACAGCCGTAGCAACTTTGTTTTTTGAGCGCGTCAATTCTTATGACGCTGCCTGCTCCGACCAGCTCCCATAGGAAGTGTGTCCCACTCCGACCTGACGATAAGCGTCCGCATTTCAAGCTTTGGGGAAGAACCTCCCATGCCGCGGACATGGAAAACGGATCGAATTGTCATTGAATATCAAGGAAGGTTACAAAATGTCTGAGACTTTCATTCCGCAGCTTCAGGAGCTCGCCAAATCTGCGCGGATGCTGGCGCTCGTGGGTGCTTCGATCAAGCTGCGCTCCGATGCTTCGGTTGCTCCAGCCATCCGCGAGCAAATCGATGCAGGCGCCCGAATGGCTCTGGCCGAAGTGGTCGACGTGACGGATGAAGAACAGCTGTCTCTTGCCCTGGTTATGGTCGAGATGGCGTTGAGCGAGGCGGGAGAGCTCTTTCGCAATCCTGACCGAGGTTCAAACTGGGAGATATTGGATGTCGCTGCGATGCAGGCCATGGGTCGTGCGTCCAAGAGTGTTTTCACGCGCATCCAGTCCATAGCCGAGGCGCATCCGGGACTGCGCAAGACGTTTCAGGGTACTTTTCTGGACGTCGGTACTGGGGTGGGGGGAATCGCGCTTGAAGCGGCGCGGCTCTGCCCGGATATCAAGGTTGACGGGATCGACATATGGGAGCCGGCCCTGGAACTCGCTCGACAAAACATCGCTGAAAGCCCTTATGCGGACCGTGTGAGTGTGCGCAACCTCGATGTTTCAATGCTGGACGAGGACAGAAGATACTCACTGGCCTGGTTGCCAACCATGTTCCTCAAGCGTCCGATTGTTGAAGCCGCGCTGGACCGTATCGCCCGCGCCTCCGTGAGCGATGCCTATCTTGTCGCGGGTGTGTACAGCCGTCCAGACGATCCGTTTCTAGCACTGATGGCCAATCTGAGGACACTTCGAAGTGGCGGAGAAATCAGTGATCCGGCCGACATCAAGGCGATGATGGAAGCAAGAGGATATGTTGATATAGGGACGAGCGCGACGCCCGTTGCAACTTTCGTTTTCGGAAGGCTACCGTGAGGATGTCGGACAATCTCGGCAGCCGCGATAGTCCATCGCATCAAATTTTTCTCTTGTAGCTACAGGGGCTAGAGGTCGTAGCACGTATACATGAGCAGGAGTAATGCCACATGAATACGTCGTTGCAGACCAGATTTCGCGTTGAAGGGATGGATTGCGCATCTTGCGCATCCAAGATTGACACTGCCGTGCGGAGAATGCCGGGCGTCGAAGATGTTTCCGTATCCCTGACCATGGGTACGATGACCATCAGCCATGATGACAAAAGCGACCTCGATGCGATCACGCGGAAAGTGAAAGGGCTCGGTTACAAGGCCGAGCCGCTCGTTGACACGGCCAGAACGAAGGAAGAGCCATCACACACCCATGGAGTCGGGTGTGATCACGGTCACCATGACCATGATCACAAACATGCGCATCCGCATAAGGAAACGCCGAGCGGCACCCGCGCCCCAGATCACGCCATGGAAGGCGTCCATGGCCATGATCATGGAATAAGCGAAGGCCCATGGTGGAAGACCAGGAAGGGACGCACGACAATTTTCGCCGGAGTGGCCCTCGTTATGGCCTATGGCATCGGGCACCTCTACCCGGCAATTGAGACCTACGCCTTCACAATCGCCATGCTGGTCGGGCTCATACCCGTAGCACGCCGCGCGGCGATGGCAGCTTTTGCTGGCACGCCCTTTTCCATCGAAATGTTGATGACGATTGCCGCTATTGGTGCGCTCGCGATCAATGCGACGGAGGAGGCTGCCGCCGTTGTTTTCCTTTTCCTTGTCGGAGAGTTGCTGGAAGGTGTCGCCGCTGGCAGGGCGAGAAAGAGCATCACGTCGCTCGCAGCCCTCGTCCCCAAAACCGCTTTACAGGAGGTCGACGGCAAGACGAGGGAAGTGCCAGCCGAAAATCTTGAGATCGGTGCTGTTATCCTTGTGCGCCCCGGTGATCGCGTCTCTGCCGATGGTGTCATTCTGTCGGGAGAAAGCGCAATCAACGAAGCGCCGGTCACCGGTGAAAGTGTTCCTGTCGGAAAGGGCAAAGGTGATGTCGTCTTTGCTGGAACGATCAATGGCAATGCGACATTGCGGGTACAAGTGACTGCTGCGGCACAGGACAACACGATTGCCCGTGTTGTGAAACTCGTTGAGGAGGCACAGGAGAAAAAAGCGCCGACGGAACGTTTCATCGACCGCTTTTCGAGATATTACACGCCGGCTGTGGTCGCTGTGGCCCTGCTTGTAGCGGTAATGCCGCCCGTGCTGTTTGGGGCCTCCTGGAACGAGTGGATATATAAGGGCTTGGCCATTCTTCTGATTGGATGCCCCTGCGCTCTGGTCATATCAACTCCGGCGGCAATTGCGGCTTCGCTTTCGGCTGGTGCTCGGCGCGGGCTTCTGATGAAGGGTGGCGCCGTCCTTGAGGGTCTCGGCAAGCTGACCGCCATCGCATTCGACAAGACGGGAACATTGACCGAGGGAAAGCCTGAGGTCACGGATATCCTGGGATTTGATTTCGCCAACATGGACGTGCTGCGCATGGCTGCAGCTCTTGAAACTGGCTCGAGCCACCCGCTCGCACAATCCATCCTGGGCAAGGCGGCAGAGCTAGGCGTCGATATTCCATCGGCAAGCAATGCCCAGGCACTGGGTGGGAAAGGTGTTAGCGCTGATGTGGAAGCCCAGCCTGCGTTTCTGGGCTCACCGCAGGCTGCCAGTGAGCGCGTATCGATTGCGCAAAGCTATCGGGACATGATTGCAGCGCTGCACGCAGAGGGTAAAACCGTCTCGGTGCTGGTGGTTGGCGAAACACTGGCTGGCGCCATTGCGATGCGGGATGAGCCTCGCGCGGATGCCATCAAGGGCATACAATTTCTCAAGGACAGGGGCGTCAAGGTTGTCATGCTGACCGGCGACAATGCCAGGGCGGCACAGGCCATCGGGCGTTCCCTTGGTATGGAAGTCCGCGCCGAGCTTATGCCGCAGGACAAGCAACGGATTGTCAACGAATTGCGTGACGAAGGCTTCACTGTCGGCAAGGTTGGCGACGGTATCAACGATGCACCGGCGCTTGCCGCGGCCGATATCGGGATTGCGATGGGCGGCGGCACGGATGTGGCACTGGAAACTGCCGATGCCGCGATCCTGCATGGCCGAGTGGTTGACGTGGCGCGAATGATCGATCTTTCCAAACGGACAATGCGCATCATTCGCCAGAACATTGCCATGTCCCTGGGCTTGAAGGTGGTCTTTCTTGTAACCACGGTTCTTGGCGTTACGGGCCTTTGGCCAGCCATTCTGGCGGATACCGGTGCCACGGTTCTGGTGACGCTGAATGCCTTGAGGCTTCTCCGCATTGAGCGCTAGAACTTCGCGACCACGACCAGACCGGAGACTTGACCGGTCTGGTCGTACGGTGGGTGAACGATGGTGATGGAATATCCAATGCCAAGTCCCGAGGGATGGGCATTTGCCAGCCAAGGCGGTAACTGGAGCCGGACGGTTTTGGGGGGCTGCATTCATCGAGAGCGAATGCAGCCTCCGCCATCGACTGCTAAGCGTGTTTCCAGGCCGACACGGCCTGCGGTTCCAGAACCGCTTGACCAAACAAGACGCTCGCCTCTTGCGGGATGGGCCAAGCCTCTGTCCCATAATTGAAGGCGAAGGTCAGATTGCCTCTGCGGCGAATGCGGATATGGGCCGGCAGGGAAAGCGTCTCCAGGCCCGCCTTGCGCGCCGCGAGCGTCAGGACGCCCGTCAACAGCTCTTCGTCTGCCCAGCAGGCGAGGTAGAGCATGTTGCCGCTTTCGGTCAGCGCCGGGTCGCCGTTAGAAAAGCGGGCAAGAACCTCAGCCGACGTTTCGACAGTCTCGCGCCAGCGAATGGCCGCACCCTTGACGTCTCCCTCGACAGCGTCCGACAGACCCGGACGAAGCGTCGAGACCTGGATCACGCGGTTGCCGGTTCGTTGGCCGAGAGGGCCGGGCGGCAGGTTCTTCGGGATCACGAAGTTGCGGTCACGCGAACCGGTTCTTGCGCCGATCAGCACCGTGCCGGTTGCCTTTGCGAGTGCCGCTTCGGTTATCAGGTCGATCTCGGTCATGCAGGGAACAACCACCAGCGGATAGCCTTCCAGAGACGTGCCCGGACGCACGAAATCGATATCGAGGCCAAGGCGGCGCAGGCTTTCATACCAGCGGAAGCAAAGTTCCTCGTAGCGGAAGTCCTTGCCCTGCGGCTGGATCATCGTTGTCCAGTAGCTCTGGTAATCGAAGATCAGTGCCACTTGGGCCTTCTGGACATCCGGCAGGTTTCCGAAAAGGGTCAGCTCTTCGCCGACCTGTCGGGCCTCAAGGCCACCGGGCGAAAGCTCATCAAGTCCTGCCATGTTCAGACCGGCGTGCATCTGCTCCTGCGCGAACGGCGCCTGGCGCCAGCGGAAATAGCTGACGACTTCCGCCCCGTGGGCCAAGGCTTCCCAGGTCCACAGGCGCACCATGCCGGGCTTGGGCACCGGGTTCCAGGGCGCCCAGTTGACCGGGCCGGGCTGCTGTTCCATGACCCAGAAGCGGCCTTTTCCAACACCGCGATAGAGATCGTGATGGTAGGGCGCAATATCCGGATGCGAGGTCTCGGCCCAGCAATTGCGTTCCTCCTCGGTAAAGGGGAACTTCTCAACGAAGCCGATGGGGTAACTGTCCCAGGATGCCAGATCGAGATTGTCCGCCACCTTGAAATGATCGAAATCTGAAACGAAACCCATGAAGTTGTGGGTTATCCAGCGTTCGGGCGAATGCGAGCGGAGGATGTCACACTGCATCTTGTCATAGGCGGCGACCTGATCCGACTGGAAACGCCAGAAATCGAGCCGTGTGGCAGGGTTTGCTTCCGTGACCGTAAGGTTCGGCAAACGCACGTCGTCAAAACTTTTCAGTTCCATCGACCAGAAAACCGAGCCCCAGGCTTCGTTCAGCTGGTCCGCAGACTGGTAGCGCAGACGAAGCCACTGCCTGAATTCCTTCAGATCTTCGGGGCCCCAGGATAGTGTCGTATCGTGGCAGCCATATTCGTTATCTGTCTGCCATCCGGCAAGACCGGGATGTTCGCCGTACCTTTTGGCAACAATTTCTACGATGCGGGCGCTTTCGCGCCACCATGTTCTGGAGGAAAACGTATAGTGTCTTCGAGAGCCGAACCCGCGGATCTTGCCGTCTTCGTCATAGGGCAAAATGTCGGGATGCTCATCGACAAGCCATTTCGGCGGTGTCGCCGTTGGCGTGCCGAGCACGATTCTGAGGCCAGCGGCGTGAAGCACATCCATGGCCCTGTCCAGCCAGCCGAATTCAAACTGCCCGCGAGATGGCTCGATGCGGGACCAGGCAAATTCGCCGATGCGCACAAAGGAAATGCCGAGTTCGACCATCCGGCGAGCATCATCGACCCACCGCGCTTCGTCCCAATGTTCGGGATAATAACATACACCCAGCATTAACGCGTCAAATCTCCGTTGATGATTGCCCTGCCATTGCTGTCGAAGAGGTGGCAGGCCTTTGCATTGATGCCGAGTTTCAGGCGGTCGCCCGGCTTGGCGGCGGCAAGACCATCAGCCTTGACGGAAATCTCCGAGCCATCGGCCAACTCGACAAAAAACAGGGTTTCCGATCCGAGATATTCAGCAAGCCGAACGGTGCCCTCGATGACCACATCGCCTGTGCCGGTTGCGCTGATATGTTCCGGGCGGATGCCTAAGGACGCTCCTGCAAGCGCAGTGTCGGTTTGGCCGTCGAGGGAAAGCATCGTGCCTGAGGGCAGTTCGACGAGGATTTTTCCGTCCTGGCTTGTCGCTTTCACTTTCAGCACGTTCATTTTTGGCGAGCCGATGAAGCCTGCGACAAAAAGATTGTTTGGGCGATGGTAGAGTTCCAGCGGCGAGCCAACCTGCTCGATCTTGCCAGCCGAGAGGACGACGATCTTGTCCGCCATGGTCATGGCTTCGACCTGATCGTGGGTCACGTAGATCATGGTGGCCTTGAGGTCCTGATGCAGCTTGGAAAGCTCTCCGCGCATCTGGACGCGCAGGGCGGCATCCAGATTGGACAGCGGTTCGTCAAACAGGAACACTTCGGGGTTGCGAACAATCGCACGACCAATGGCGACGCGCTGACGCTGGCCGCCGGAAAGCTGGCCTGGCTTGCGCTGAAGCAGCGGTTCGAGCTGCAGCATCTTGGCTGCGGTTGCGGTGCGTTCGGCAATGAGGTCCTTCGAATGTCCCGTCATGCGCAGGCCAAAACCGATGTTTTCAGCAACGGTCATGTGCGGGTAAAGCGCATAGGACTGGAACACCATCGCCACGCCGCGCTCGGATGGCCCAATCTTTGTCATGTCCTGCCCGCCGATGGACAAAGCGCCGGAGGATATTTCTTCAAGCCCGGCGATCATCCGCAGGAGCGTGGACTTACCGCAGCCCGAGGGGCCGACGAAGACGCAGAACTCGCCATCCTTGACGTCGAGATCGACGCCCTTGATGACGCTGAGCGCGCCGAACTCTTTCTTGACGTTGCGAAGACTTACGTCAGCCATTGGTCTTGCCTCCCATGACAGGTTCCAGTTCGAGGAGCAGCGCGCTTTCCGGCTTCAGCATCGGCAATGGCAAACCGGCAAGTCCGGCGTTGGAAAGCTCGAAGCTGATATTGCCGGCGAGCAGCTTTTTCTGCCCCTCGGATATACGAATGAATTCCGGCTTTGCCGGAAGAACGGTGGTGATCTTCCATTTGCCGCCTGCCGCGACAACATTTTGAGGCAGGATCAGGGGCGCGGGTTGCTCGCTGACCATCTGCGGCCCTTGAGCAACGATAACGGCGATTTTCTCCGCACTTACCGCACCCCAGACATAGCGTCCGTCCTGCGGCTCGACCTGAAAATTCGCACCCGGCGCATGGAAGAGGCTGCGCAGGCGTTTGTAAGTGCTGATGTAGAGCTCAAGCTCGGTACGCTCCTGCGGAGTTAGCTCCAGCGGATTGAGTTCAACGCCCATGTGATAGGCCATGGCAACGAGTGCGCGGAATGCCAGCGTGTGGCGGCGCCCCGTCTGGTGATTTGGCGACGCGGAAATGTGGCTGCCGAGAATTTCCGGCGGGACGAATGTCGATGCCCCGCGCTGGATTTCCAGCCGCTCAAGCGCGTCCGTGCAATCGGATGTCCAGACGCGGTGTGTTCGGGCCAGCACGCCAAAGTCGATGCGGCCGCCGCCGGAAGCGCAGCTTTCGATTTCCACCTTCGGATGCGCCGCGCGGACACGGTCCATCAGCGCATAGACCGCGCGCGTCTGTGCAGAGATCTTTGCCTTGCCATCGCGTCCGCCGGCGTGGGTCAGATCGCGGTTCATGTCCCATTTCACGTAGGAAACGGCGTGGTTGGCCAGGACAGCATCGATCTTTGAAAAGAGATAGTCGCAGACCTCTTTGCGGGTGAGGTCCAGCACGAGCTGGGTGCGCGATTGCAGCAAGGGACGACCGTTGATCTGAAAGGCCCAGTCCGGGTGCTTCTTGAACAGCTGCGAAACCGGATTGACCATCTCTGGTTCGAACCAAATGCCGAACTGCATTCCAAGGCCGGTAACGTGATCGACCAGCGGCTTTAAACCATCCGGATATTTGCGGGCATCAATATCCCAGTCACCAAGGCTCGTCGTGTCGTCGTCACGCTTGCCGAACCAACCATCATCAAGCACGAAACGCTCGATACCGACCTGCGCCGCCGCAGTCGCCTGCGCTTTCAACGACGTCATCTTGTGGTCGAAGTAATTGCCTTCCCACGTATTGAGCGTGACCGGTCTCGGCGACATTTCGCCACCGGGCCAATCTAGGAGATCATTGCGCACGAAAGCATGGAATGCTGCGCTGTCCTGTCCGGCATAGGCAACGGGGCTTCGGTAGGTTTCGCCAGGTCCAAGCACGATTTCGCCTGGCTCGAACAATTCGCCGAGATGGATCAGTCGCTTGCCGTCGTCCGTGCGGTCTACGACGATCTGGTGATTGCCGCTCCAGCCGAGTGTGACGCCGAAACGTTGTCCTGCAGTCTCCAGGAAGATCACGGGAAAACGATCATGCGACGTGCGACCGCGACGGTTTTCCTGAAGCCAGACGCCGTTGCCGAGCACCTCCCGGCGCATCTGGAATTCACGGCCCCACATGCCGGTGAAACTGGTCAGTTCCGTTGTGCCGACGGGTGCGGCAAAAGTGGCCGCCATGCAGCGATCAAGCTGGTAGTCCGTATCGCCCTTGTTGGTGAGTGCCGTCGACATCGCGATAACGCCGGAGCGATGCGCAGTCAGCCGGATTGCAATGTCGATGCTGGCGACCGCATCCTGAGCTTTCAGGACTGTCGTCTCACCCTCTTGCTGCACCGTCCATGAGCCGAATTGCAGGGTGAAGTCGCTGCCACCACGATGTCCTGATATCGCTGGCCATCCGAAGAAGCCCATTCCGCCCGTCGGCAGCAAGACTGACGATGGAACTGCGACATCCATGCCATTGACCCGGCTGGAACGCTCGACATCGAAGAGTGCATCATCGCTGGTCGCGGCACTGGCGAAGGAGAGGATTTCCGGCATGCCGAGTTCGGGCAGGCGCAGATTGAGCGTGAAGCCATCTGCACCGATTGTGATTACCTCGTTCATCCCTTGGTCGCTCCCAATGTCAGTCCGGCTATGAAGTGTTTTTGCATGATGAAGAACATGGCGACCGGTGGCAGCGCCGCAACCAGAGACCCTGCCGATACCAAGTGCCAGGCGGCGACCCACTGACCGTTCAGCGAATAGAGGCCTGCGGTAACCGGCATGGCGTGTTGTCCCTGCACCAGAACAGTCGCCCAGAAATAATCATTCCAGACGAAGGTAAAGACGAGAACGGAAAGGGCCGCAATGGCAGGGCGCATCAACGGCAGCACGATGTGCCGGAAGATCTTCCATTCCGATACGCCTTCGACGCGCGCGGATTCGATCAGCGCGAAGGGCAGCCCCTTAATGAAATTGCGCATGAACAGCGTGCAGAAGCCGGTCTGGAAAGCGACATGGAAAAGCACCAGTCCCATCGTCGTGTCATAGAGACCGGCCCGCAGTGTCATGTCGCGGACCGGGACCATCAGGATCTGGAACGGAATGAAGTTGCCTGCAACGAACATGAAGAACAGCAGCAGGTTTGCCTTGAATTTGTAGACTGCCAAGGCAAAGCCGGTCAGGCAGGAGAGGGCGACGGCACCGATCACGGTCGGGATCGTGACCTTGAAGGAATTGAGGATGTAGAGGCCGATCGGCGAATCCCGGAAAACGGCCGTGTAGTTTTCAACGCCTGCGAAGCCGGAGGGAATGCCGAAATAGTTGCCAGCCGCAAAATCGCCGGCTGGTCTGATGGAGGTGATGGCGACACCGATCAGGGGCACGAGCCACACGAAGAGTGCGATGGGCAGCATGATCTTGTAGCCGCGCTGAACAAGGGCCGACGACTTCTGGATGGGTGCGGGGAACATCAGGAATTCCTTTCCTGGCTGAGCATACGCACGATGAAGAGCGTGATGAAAATCATCATGATGAGGAAGAGGACGACGGCAATGGCCGCGCCATAACCCATGCGGAAACCGTATTCGGAAAGAGCCTGCTCATACATGAAATAGGAGAGGACGGAACTGGAGCCGTACGGGCCGCCTGCCGTCATGACCGAGACGAGGTCAAAGGACCGGAGCGAACCTATGACGGTAACGACCATGGCGATGAAGGTTGCCGGGCCCAGTTGCGGCAGGATGATGTTCCACAAAAGCTTCAGACCCTTGGCGCCGTCCATGCGCGCAGCCTCTACCTGTTCGGGATTGATGTTGTTGAGACCGGTCAGATAGAGGATCATGCAATAGGCCGTCTGCGGCCAGAGTCCTGCGGCGATAATGCCGTAGGTGACGTAATTCTCGTCCGCGAGAACGGCGATCTGCTCGCCCGTCAGCCACTCCAGAATCTTCGAAAAAAGCCCGAAATCCGGTGCGTAGAACCAGCTGAACATCAGGCCGACAACGACCTGGCTGATAACGAAGGGGAAGAAGAAAAGCGACTTGTAGAGCCGGATGCCATAAACATTCTGGTTCAGGAATAACGCGACCGCCAGTCCCGCCGGGATGGAGAGCAGGTATAAAACCAGCCAGATGATGTTGTTTTTCAGGGAAACATAGAACGTATCGTCGTGAAGCAGTTCGGCGTAGTTGCCGATGCCGATCCAGGTCATTTCGCCCATGCCATCCCAGTCGTGGAAGCTGATCCAGATGGATTCCACGATGGGAACGAGGACATAGATGATGAACATCAACAGTCCGGGAGCGAGAAAAAGCCACGGCGCCAGCTTTTGCTGATTGCGCTTCCAGAAACTGGGCGATGGGGTAACGGCGTTGCTCACGGCGGCACCTTTGGAATTTTACAGGAAGAAAGAGCTGCCGGGTGCCATAAGGCTGTGCCCTTGTGACACCCGGCGCTGGGAGGAACGCTTTATTTGTAGACGCGAGTGCGTATCTTCTCGAGACGAGCCAGAATGGCGTCGATCTTGTCCGGCTTCACCATGAACTCCTGGAAGCCTTCCATGCCAGCCTTCGCCATTTCCGCCTGTGCGTCGCGGTCATAGAACTGGGCGATGGCGGTGGCCTTGGACAGCATTTCAAAGCCAGCAAGAAGGAACGGGTCGGCTGGCTTTTCCGCCTTGTTGTTGACAGGCAACTGGCCAAGCGTCGCGTTCATTTTGGCTTGCGCTTCAGGCGATGCGACATAGGCGAGGAATTTCTTCGCATCGTCCTTGTTCTTGGCGCCCTTCGGAATGTGGAACGTGTCGGTCGGTGCCTCCTCGGCAACGGGAAGGCCCGCGGTAATTTCTGGGAAGGGCAGGAAGCCGATCTGATCTTCCTTCAGCCCGCCATTTTTCATGGTCGCAACTGCGAAGTTGCCCATGAGATACATGGCAGCCTTGCCCTGTACGAGCTGGGGAATGGCATCCTGCCAGTCGATGGCAGCATGATTTTCGATGAAGTAGCCTGGCTTGACCAGTTCTGCCCACTTCTCGAAGACAGCCTTCACGCGGGGGTCGGTGTAGGGAACCTTGCCCGATGTCAACTGCATATGGAAGTCATATCCGTTGACGCGCAGATCGAGATAGTCGAACCAGCCCGCCGTTGGCCACAAAGCCTTGGTGCCGATGGTGAACGGCGTAATGCCAGCGTCCTTCAGCTTCTTCGAGGCAGCGAGAAGCTCATCCCAGGTCTTGGGTGGTGTGATGCTCTGGCTCTGGAAAATGTCTTTGCGGTAATAAATGCCCCACTGGTAGTAGGTGTAGGGAACGCCCCACTTCTTGCCGTCAATCGTCATGGACGATGAGGCCGATTTCAGCTGGTCGTCGAGACCATTTGCGGTCCATAGGTCGGTCACGTCCTCGAACAGTCCGGCCTTGACGAAGGGCTCCATTCGGTTGCCGGCATACCATGCCACAACGTCAGGGGCATCGGCGGTCAGGAAGTTGCGTATGGCAGACTTGTAGCCTTCGTGATCGAAGTTGTTCCACTTCACCTTCACGTCCGGATTGGCCTTCTGGAAGTCTGCGATCAACTCTTCCATCGCCTTTTTCGGGACGGGATCGGAGTGGTCGGAATTGACGGTGATTTCTCCAGCAAATGCCGAAGAGAACAGCGAAACAGACAATGCAAGCCCGCCGAGGCTTTTCAAAAGGGTCATGTTTTCCTCCCTATGACCGTTATGTGTCTGCTCCGGATGCATTTGCGCATGCCGGAGCCATGTCCAAGTTGGACTTGATCATCAAGCGCAAAGCCGCAATAATCTACCGAAATTTTGGCTAGTTTCTCCAGGATTCTAAGATTATGCACATTGTGCCCGCCGTTATCCGTGACGAATCCGTGCCGGTTCACCCCGAGCACGATCCGCGACACCCGCTGGTTGTCTTCGGTGATCACAGGTTTTGCAGCGGGGAAGCCTCTCTCGTGCAGGTCATGCCAGGTCCGCATATGCACAGCCAGGTCGAACTTAATTTCGTTTTGAAAGGCAAGATGACCTATTGGTTCGACGGTCGGGAACTCACGATTGACGAGGGGCGGCTCTGTCTGTTCTGGGGAATGATCCCGCATCAGGTCATCGCGCGAGATGAGGGAACACGTTTCGTGTGCCTTTATGTGCCGATGTCTTTCTTTCTCGGGCTCGCAAGCCTCACCCGCTTTAGGGACGCGGTGTTTCGCGGGGCGATGATCGAGGCGTTGGAGCTTCGGTCCTACGACAATGAAATCTTTGAGCGCTGGCGCGACGAGCTGCGCTCCGGCGACGAGGGCCTGATCGAGATCGTGCGCAACGAGCTAGGCGCACGCGTGCTGAGAATCGAGCGCGATGGCTGGCGAGACCTGCGCGAAGAGGGCTCCGCAATTGCAAGGCTTGGGGTCAACGAAAGCGAGCGCGTGGAGCATGTGGAGCGAATGCTGCGCTACATTGCCGAAAATGCGCTGAACGACATTTCCGCAGATGATGTCGGCAGAAATTCCGGGCTTCACCCGAACTATGCCATGTCCGTATTCAAGCGTGCTGTCGGCATCACGATCAACCAGGCCATCATTCGCCACCGGCTGGATACGGCACAATCCCTTCTGATCGCCACGGATTTACCCATCACCGACGTGGCTTTCGATTCCGGATTCGGTTCGGTATCTCGCTTCTATCAGGCGTTTTCGGAGCGTTTTGGCATGAGGCCGAAGCAATACCGCGCCAGTATGCGAAGCAAGGTATGAGTGGCCGAGCGTTACGGCCCTTCGCAGACCGGCGCCTGTCCGGTGATGGTTTCGCCGACTTCGACGCCGTAGGCACGAAAGCCTTTCTCATCCAGCATGATGATGCGGTAGCAAGGATTGCCGCCCGTCCAGAAGGGTACTGGGCTGGTAATATCCGTGATGAAGCGATGGGCGCAGGCCTGGCCTGAGCTGTAGGCGATGCCCTCGGCACTGGTTCCGGCCAGTGGCACATGGATATGTCCGAATACGATATGCCGCACACCTCCCTCATGCGCAGCGAGCGTGCGCATCATTGCGCCATTGTCATGCATGCCGATCCTGTTGAAATGGGCGATGCCGCAATCCATGGGGGGATGATGGACGAACAGCGTAACCGGCGTTTCGCCAGCCTGTGCCAATGCGTCCGAGAGAAAGGCCATGCGTTGTTCATCATAAATGCCGCCGATGACATCGCGCTGGTGGCTGTCGAGAAAGAGAAGTCGCCCGAAATCCGTATCCAGGCAGGACTGGATATAGCCCTTCCCATCACGTGGGTGGTCCGGAAACGCCGCGATGAAATTGTCGCGATCATCATGATTTCCAAGAAGCAGTCGCACCTCTGATGGCAGCGGCGCGAGAATGTCGCGCAATATCTCATAGGCTTCCGGCTCACCAAAGTTACAGAGGTCGCCGGTCATCACCAGCAGGTCGGCATCTCCATGCTTGGCAATGATATCATCGATTGCAGCCCTCAGATGCTTTTCGGGATCGACACCGTGGACGGTCTGGCCCGACTTGACGAGATGCGTATCTGTAATCTGGATAATCTTCACAATAACCTCTGGCGTGTTGTCGGCCGCGGAACCTAGGTGCCGCGGCCTTTGTATCGGCTTGGTTGCTTATTTCATGAGACCGTTTGTCTGCTCGACAATCTGCTTCAGGCCATCTTCCGGCGTCACTTCACCACGCATGACCGTGCCGATGATATCGCGCTGGGTACGCCAGATGCGCACGGAATCGCCACCCGGATAACCTGCCCAAGGGAGCGAACGTTCTGCCTGCAGCGAAGCGGTCTTCACATTCGGATGCTCGGCATAGTAAGGCGCCAGAAAGTCAGGGCCGGTCGCCAGCTTGTTTGTGGGAAGGTAGCCGGTGATGCGCACGATCACGTTCTGGGCCTCGGGACCGGTAATCCATTTCATGTATTTCCAGGCGGCGTCCTGCTTTGCCTTGTCCTGGGTCAGCATGACAGCCGAGTTGCCGCCGGTCGGTACGCCACCCTTTTCAGGATTGTCGAGAGGGAAGGTGGCTGTCTTCAGCTCGAAACGGCTGCCGACAAGACCTTCAACGGTCTGGACGTGGGCAGGAGTGGAGAAGATGAAGCCGGTAAGGCCAGCGCCGAATTGCTGGCGCGACTGGTCCCAGTCGAGCAGGTTCTGGCCACCTTCGGTAACGAAGCGACGTGTCAGCTTCAGTGCATTGAGACCGATCTCATTGTTGAAGGCAACGGTCTTTGAGGCTTCGTCCACCAGCTTGCCGCCCTGCTGGAAGATCAGCGCCTGCCACAACCAGTCATCCGGCCAAAGGTTGATGTCGTAGCCCATGCCGGCAACCTTGCTGTCCTGCTCATGGATCTTGCTCGCAAGCTTGATCAGGCCATCGAAGGTCTTGGGCATGTTTTCCGGATCGCCACCGGCTTTGCGGACGAGTTCGGCATTGATGTAGATGATGGGCGACGACGCATTGACCGGCAGGCCATATTGCTTGCCGTCTATCTTGCCGAGTGCTGCCATGTTGGGCGTGTAGTTCTTGTCAAGAAACGCCTGACCGCCCTCAGCCTCGATAAATGGCGCAAGATCGGTGATCTGCTGGCGTGGTACCAGCGAATGCACCAGTTCCGCCGTCAGATTGTAGCCGGAGAAATACACGTCCGGCAGGCTGCCGGTAACAGCGGCGCGCAGAACCTGCTGCTGGCCTTCATTGTAACCCGGTGCCGGAGCCAGGAAGTTGATCTTGATATCCGGATTTTTCTTCATGAATTCATCGGCCAGCGGCTGATGGAATTTAGTGAAGCCCGGCAGATTGTAGAGCACATTCAGCGTGACGTCGGCAGCAAGGCTCGGGGTCGCGACGCTGGCCATGGCAAGGCTTAGGGCCAGGCCACCAAGAGCGGTCCGTCGGTTGATTTTCATGGCGGTCTCCAGAGTTTACGTTTGGGAGGAGGAGAGGGAAGTTACTTCACGCCGGTCATGGTGATGCCTGCGATGAAATGTCGTCTGGCCAGCAGAAAGCAGATGACCATGGGAGCGGTGATGATGGTTGCGCCAGCCATGAGCGCGCCGTAGTTTGCGCCCGACTCGACATCGGCGAAAAACAGCATTCCAAGAGGCGGCGGTGCGAGATTGGTGTCGGTAACGACGATCATCGGCCAGTAGAGGTCGTTCCAGTGCGCGACCAGCGAGAAGACGGAAAAGGCGGCGAGTGACGGCAGGGAGCCGCGCAACACCAACCGCCAACAAATCTCCAGTTCTGAAAAACCGTCCATCCGCGCGGCCTCGATGACCTCATCCGGGTAGCTTCGAAAAGACTGGTTGAAGAGGAAGATGGCAAAGACCGACAGCAGGAACGGCATCATCATGGCGAAATAGGTGTTGAGCATTTCCGCCTTCGCTAGCCCCACGAAAAGCGGCAGCGCCAAGGCCTGGATCGGTACGCAAAGCGCAGCGATAACCAGTGTCAAAAGCAGCTTTCTGCCCGGAAAGCGCAGTTTGGCCAGAGCGTAGGCTGCCGGGACGGCGGTCAGGATCTGCACGATCAGAATACCAAAGCAGACGATTATGCCGTTCAGCATGAAGCGCAGCATAGGCACCTGGCTGGCGGCACGTGCGTAATTATCCACCGCCGAAAATGTTTCCGGGATCGGCCAGAGAGATACGCTGAAGATTTCCGATGACGAACGGATGGATGTCAGGAACATCCAGTAGAAGGGCAGCAGCATCAAGAATGCGCCAATAGCCAGCACCAGATGCGGAAGATATTTGCGGATGATGACCATCAGTAATGCACCTTCCGGTCCATGTGCAGAGTTTGCCCAATGGAAAGAATGAGAACGATGATGAGGAAGATGAGCGTCAGGGCTGCCGCATATCCAGTGTTGGAATATTCAAAACCTTCAAGGTAAAGCGCAAACAGAAGCACTTCCGATCCCGAACGTCCCTTGGTCAGCACTGCAACAGTCTCAAACACCTTGAAGGCAGAGATGGACGTGGTGACGATGACGAACATTGTCGTGGGTCCGAGCATCGGCCATGTGACGTTGAGAAAGCGATCGATAGGGTTTCTTGCACCGTCCAGCCGGATCGCTTCGTGAAGGTCTTTTGGAATGGCCGTCAACCCTGCCAAAAAAAGGACCATGTTGAAACCCAGCACCTGCCATATCCCGATGATGGCCATGGTGGGGATGAGAAGGGACGGGTTCGACAAAAAGCCGACCGGCTCAAAGCCCATCCATTTGATCGCGGCATTGACCGGACCAAGAGAGGGGTGCAGCAGGAACTGAAATACGGTTGCCATGGCAACCAGCGTTGCCGTCACCGGAAGGAAATAGGCGACCTCCCAGAAGGCTCGGCTGCGTTTGCGATTATAGACGAGCAACGCAATGCCGAGGGCGAGGAAGACGCCAATGGGAATGACAATGACCGCGTAGAGAACAGTGTTTGCCATGGCGCGCAGAAAGACCGGGTCGCTGAATGCTTTCTGGAAATTCTGCAGGCCGACGAACTTCGTAGACAGGGCGCCGAGCTGATAGTCCGTCACTGAAAAAATGGCGAGGACGATCATGGGGATGATGTAGATTGCCAGCAAGAGTGCAACCGCTGGCAATACAAACAGAATGCCGCGCCGTGCCATGGACGATCTGCGCGCCTTGGCCTGCGGTGCCGCTGCTGTTATTGGAACGACCACGCTCACGCCGGCACCTGTTCACAAAGTGCCGTCTCGCAGCGTTTCTCGTCAGTGCCAAAGAGATGCACCTTGCTTCTCGCAAAGCTGATGCGCAGGTTGCCGTCAACGACGGGACCGAGATCATCGCCAGTTCTTAGTCGCATGACAAGCTGGATAGAGCGATCATCCACCAGAGCGCAGGTCACGTAACGATCCGCCCCTTGCGTTTCTGTTCGCAGAATGCGCGCGTCGAAACCGTCGGCAGCGGGAAAGATGTCTTCGGATCGAATGCCGAGTGTTGCTGGAGCAGATGCAATTTTGGTTGCGCGCAGGCCAAGTTTCTGGCCGTGCAGGGCGATATTCCCCGATGCATCTGCTTCAACCCGGATGAGATTAATGGACGGTGTGCCGATAAACCGTGCGACCGTTAGAGTGGCGGGCTTTTGATAAAGCTCCTCTGGCGTGCCGAGTTGCTCGATGCCACCGTCGGACATCAAGGCAATTCGGTCCGACATGGTCATCGCTTCAATCTGGTCGTGCGTTACATAAATGAATGTCGCGCCGAGGCGGCTGTGAAGATTTGTCAATTCGACACGCATGTGTGCGCGCAGCTTGGCGTCGAGATTAGAAAGAGGCTCGTCCATTAAAAAGGCGGCAGGCGAACGGACCAATGCGCGGGCGAGTGCTACACGCTGACGCTGCCCGCCAGAAAGCTGTGCGGGCTTGCGGTCAAGCAAATGGCTGATCTGCAGCACATCAGCTGCATCCTTGACCGACTGATCAATGTCTCGCAGCGTGTCCTTATTCGCAATGACGCGTCCGATCAGCGGAAATCTCTGCCAGAAGGTCAGACGACGCATCCTCAACGGCGTTGCGATGTTTTCATGCACTGTCATATGCGGATAGAGCGCATAGGACTGAAATACCATGGCGAGGTTGCGATCGGCAGGATCGAGCT
>JAAIGF010008575.1_pt1 | contig 22347 bp, 17 predicted proteins | sample 6487441 | NCBI WGS metagenome assembly JAAIGF01 (sample SAMN13974129, study PRJNA590717) | phyllosphere metagenome | biome: pepper field; feature: multiple bacterial spot infested pepper fields; material: pepper leaves; isolation source: leaves from pepper fields | host: Capsicum annuum ... | reverse complement strand
GAAATCGCGCGTAACCTCGCTCTGGATGCGCCTTATCGTTAAGGCTCACTCCATGTCTTCGGAGCTTCTCTCCGGGGATCAAAAAAGATGAAATGCCTGTCGGCGATCGCTGGCGGGAACGAAACGGGCAGGGCGGTCTGAAGGCCGCTTTTGTCCGGTGAGGACAAAAAGGCACCAACATGGGTCTGCACGCTGTATTCTTCTACATCTTCGCTTTCGTCGCAGTGGCGTCTGCGTTTCTGGTCATTGCATCCAAGAACCCGGTTCACTCGGTTCTGTTCCTGATCCTGACCTTCTTCAACGCGGCGGCACTCTTCCTCCTGACGGGTGCTGAATTCCTCGGCATGATCCTGCTGGTCGTTTATGTCGGCGCTGTGGCGGTGTTGTTCCTCTTCGTCGTGATGATGCTCGACGTCGATTTCGCCGAGTTGCGCTCCGGCGTGCTGCAATATGCACCCATGGGAGCATTGATCGGCGTGATCCTCGCCGCGGAACTCATCGTCGTCATCGGTGGCAGCGTGCTGAACCCGCAAGCGGCAAAGTCCATCACCATGCCGATCCCGAACCCGGCAGAGCGCACCAATACCGCGGCGCTGGGTGACGTTCTCTATACGAATTACGTCTACTTCTTCCAGCTGGCCGGTCTCGTGCTGCTGGTGGCCATGATCGGCGCCATCGTGCTGACGCTTCGTCACCGCACGGACATCAAGCGCCAGGATATTTCAACGCAGGTTGCTCGCGATCCGAAGACCGCCGTTACGACGGTTAAGGTCAAGCCGGGTCAGGGCATCTGAGGCGCGAACGGATCCAAGGAATTTAAAATATGGAAATCGGTCTTTCCCATTACCTGACGGTCAGCGCGATCCTCTTCACGATCGGCATCTTCGGTATCTTCCTCAACCGGAAGAACGTCATCGTCATCCTCATGTCGATCGAACTCATCCTTCTGGCTGTTAACCTCAACATGGTTGCGTTCTCGTCCTACCTGAACGACATCGTGGGCCAGGTCTTCGCCCTGTTCATTCTGACTGTTGCTGCTGCCGAAGCCGCTATCGGTCTTGCAATACTCGTAGTCTTCTATCGCAACCGCGGATCGATCGCCGTGGAAGACGTCAATATGATGAAGGGCTGATAAGGCTATGATCTATAAAGCTATCGTCTTTCTTCCGCTGATCGGCTTCCTGATCGCAGGCCTTTTTGGCCGCTCGATTGGCGCCAAGGCCTCGGAATATGTCACCACCGGCCTGATGATCGTGGTCGCGATCCTGTCGTGGATCGTCTTCTTCGACGTCGCGCTCTTCACCCATGAAGCAGGCGAAGTCATCAAGGTGACCGTGCTGCGCTGGATCCAGTCCGGCGGCATCGACGTCGAGTGGGCGTTCCGCATCGACACGCTGACGGCTGTCATGTTCGTCGTGGTCAACACGGTGTCGTGCCTCGTGCACCTGTACTCCATCGGGTACATGCATCACGATCCGCATCGTCCGCGCTTCTTCGCCTATCTCTCGCTCTTCACCTTTGCCATGCTCATGCTGGTGACCTCCGACAACCTGCTGCAGATGTTCTTCGGCTGGGAAGGCGTTGGTCTGGCGTCCTATCTGCTGATCGGCTTCTGGTTCAAGAAGCCGTCAGCATCGGCTGCCGCCATGAAGGCCTTCATCGTCAACCGCGTCGGTGACTTCGGCTTCATCCTCGGCATTTCCGGTCTTTTCGTGCTGTTCGGCTCGATCAATTTCGAAACCATCTTCGCAGCCGCTGGCACGTATCTGGCTGCCGATGGCTCGGCGTCGGCTGATGTTGTCATCAACCTGTTCGGCATGCAGCTGGACAAGGCCCATGCCATCACCGGCGTTTGCCTGCTGCTGTTCATGGGCTCCATGGGTAAGTCGGCGCAGTTCCTGCTGCACACATGGCTGCCGGACGCGATGGAAGGCCCGACACCTGTGTCGGCTCTCATTCACGCCGCGACCATGGTCACGGCTGGCGTCTTCCTCGTTGCCCGCATGTCGCCGATTTTCGAACTGTCGCAGGATGCCCTGACCTTCGTTATGCTCATCGGCGCGATCACCGCCTTCTTCGCGGCAACGGTCGGTCTGGTGCAGAACGACATCAAGCGCGTTATCGCCTATTCCACCTGTTCGCAGCTCGGCTACATGTTCGTGGCTCTGGGTGCAGGCGCTTACGGTGCTGCCGTATTCCACCTCTTCACGCACGCCTTCTTCAAGGCTCTGCTGTTCTTATGCGCCGGTTCGGTCATCCACGCTGTGGATGGTGAGCAGGACATGCGTTACATGGGCGGCCTGCGCAAGCACATCCCCATCACCTTCTGGACGATGACGGTCGGTACGCTGGCGCTGACGGGCGTTGGTATCCCTGGCACGATGATCGGCTTTGCCGGCTTCTTCTCCAAGGACGTCATCATCGAATCCGCCTACGCGTCGCACAATGCCGTCGCCGGTTTCGCGTTCGTCCTTCTCGTGGTTGCCGCGCTCTTCACCAGCTTCTATTCCTGGCGTCTGGCCTTCATGACCTTCTTCGGCAAGCCACGCGCTTCCGCAGATGTCATGCACCACGTCCATGAATCGCCGATGGTGATGCTGATCCCGCTTTTCGTGCTGACGGTCGGTGCGATCTTCGCTGGCGTTGTCTTCGAAGGCTACTTCTTCGGTCACGAATATGCGGAATTCTGGAAGGGCGCGCTCTTTACGCTTCCATCCAACGAAATCCTCGAAGAGTTCCACCACGTTCCTCTGTGGGTCAAGTGGAGCCCGTTCGTCGCCATGGCTCTCGGTTTCATCACCGCCTGGTTCTTCTACATCAAGTCGCCGGAAACGCCGAAGCGTCTGGCAGAGACCCATCGCGGCATCTACCAGTTCCTCTTGAACAAGTGGTATTTCGACGAACTCTACGACTTCCTCTTCGTTCGTTCCGCAAAGGCGCTTGGCCGCTTCCTGTGGAAGAAGGGCGACGTGGCCGTCATCGACGCCTATGGACCCAACGGCATTGCAGCGCGCGTGGTTGACGTGACCAACCGCGTAGTCCGCCTGCAATCCGGTTACCTTTATCACTATGCTTTCGCGATGCTGATCGGCATCGCAGCACTTGTCACCTGGATGATGCTCGGGAGTGCCCTCTGATGACCGATTGGCCCATTCTTTCAACGGTCACCTTCCTGCCGCTCGTCGGCGTGGTGCTCCTGCTTTTGACGAATGAGAGCGGCCCTTATGGACGCCGCAACATTCTCAATGTCTCGCTGCTGACGACGGTATTCACCTTCATCGTCTCGCTGTTCATCTGGATCGGTTTCGACAATTCGAACCCGGGCTTCCAGATGGTCGAGAAGCACAACTGGTTCGGCAATATCGCCGCCTACCATCTCGGCGTCGATGGCATCTCCATGCTCTTCGTCATCCTGACGACGTTCCTCATGCCCTTCTGCGTTCTCGCAAGCTGGGATTCCATCGAGAAGCGCCTGAAGGAATACATGATTGCCTTCCTTCTCTTGGAAGTCGTCATGATCGGCGTCTTCGTGGCGCTGGATACGGTTCTTTTCTACGTCTTCTTCGAGGCGACGCTGATCCCGATGTTCATCATCATCGGCGTGTGGGGCGGCAAGGATCGCGTTTATGCATCCTACAAGTTCTTCCTTTACACGCTGCTCGGCTCGGTTCTGACCATGCTCGCCATCATGGCGATGTACTGGCAGGCTGGCACGACGGACATGACGGAACTGCTGAAGCACGGCTTCCCGGCTGGCATGCAGACATGGCTCTGGCTCGCATGCTTTGCGGCCTTTGCCGTCAAGATGCCGATGTGGCCGGTTCATACATGGTTGCCGGATGCGCACGTTCAGGCACCGACCGCAGGCTCGGTCATTCTGGCTGGCGTCATGCTGAAGCTTGGCGGTTACGGTTTCATCCGTTTCTCACTCTCCATGTTCCCGCTGGCGTCCGAGCATTTCGCGCCTTTCGTCTTCACGCTGTCGGTTCTCGCCATCATCTACACCTCGCTGGTGGCCATGATGCAGGATGACATCAAGAAGCTGATCGCCTATTCGTCCGTTGCTCACATGGGCTACGTTACCATGGGTATCTTTGCCGCCAATGTTCAGGGCGTGCAGGGTGCGATCTTCCAGATGCTGTCGCACGGCATCGTCTCCGGCGCGCTCTTCCTCTGCGTCGGCGTGATCTATGATCGTCTTCATACCCGCGAGATTTCGGCCTATGGCGGTCTCGTCAACAACATGCCGAAATATGCCGTCGCCTTCATGGTCTTCACCATGGCGAATGTCGGTCTGCCCGGCACCTCCGGTTTCGTCGGTGAATTCCTGACGATCGTCGGTGTCTTCCGCGCCAACACCTGGGTTGCGCTGTTTGCAGCAACGGGCGTCATCCTTTCCGCTTCCTACGCGCTGTGGCTCTATCGCCGCGTCATTTTCGGTGCTCTGGAAAAGGAAAGCCTAAAGGGCCTACTGGACCTGAACACCCGTGAAAAGGTCATCCTTTATCCGCTGGTGGTGCTGACGATCTTCTTCGGCGTCTACCCGGCACCGGTCTTCGATGCGACGGCCGCATCTGTCGACCTTCTGATCAATAATTATACCGCCGCATTGCAGGCAGCGCAGAATGTTGCGTTTACTCTGAACTGACGACAGGACCCGTTGGACATGACCGCTGAAATTCTTCTTGCCAGTCTGCGCATCGCGACGCCCGAACTGATCCTTGCGGTCGGTGCGCTGGCACTGCTCATGATTGGCGTCTTCTCCGGCGACAAGTCGACCAACACGGTGACGGGCCTTTCCGTCGCTCTTCTGGTCGTCGTCGGCCTGTGGATCATCTTCGCTCCTGCAAGCGGATTGGCCTTCGGCGGCGTTTACGTCGCCGATGCCTTCGGTAACTTCATGAAGATACTGGCGCTGATCGGCTCCATCGTCGCCATGATCCTGTCGGTCGGCCACAGCCGCGTCGAGCCGATTGGCCGCTTCGAATATCCGGTGCTTCTGGTTCTGGCGACCCTCGGCATCCTGCTGATGATCTCCGCCAACAACCTGATCTCGCTCTATATGGCGCTGGAACTCCAGTCGCTGGCGCTCTACGTCATCTGCGCCATCAACCGCGAAAGCCTGCGTTCGACGGAAGCCGGTCTGAAGTACTTCGTTCTCGGTGCGCTCTCCTCCGGTATGCTGCTTTATGGCATGTCGCTGGTCTACGGCTTCACCGGCAATACGGGCTTTCAGGAAATCGCAGCCGTTCTTTCGGCTGAAACCCGCTCGCTCGGTCTGGTCTTCGGTCTGGTCTTCGTGCTGGCCGGTCTCGCATTCAAGATTTCCGCCGTTCCGTTTCACATGTGGACGCCGGATGTTTATGAAGGCGCGCCGACCCCGGTTACGGCCTTCCTCGCTGCTGCTCCGAAGATCGGCGCGATGGCTATCTTCGTTCGCATCGTGGTCGATGCCTTCCAGCCCGTCTTCACCGACTGGCAGCAGATCGTCGTCTTCGTGTCGATTGCCTCCATGCTGCTCGGCTCCTTTGCGGCCATTGGCCAGAAGAACATCAAACGCCTGATGGCCTATTCCTCCATCGGTCACATGGGTTACGCGCTGGTCGGTCTTGCCGCCGGTTCGGAAGCTGGTGTTGCTGGCGTTCTGATCTACATGGCAGTTTACATGGGCATGACGCTCGGCACCTTCGCCTGCATTCTCGCAATGCGCCGCAAGGATGTCGGCAATGTCGAGAATGTCGATGATCTCTCGGGCATCGCGTCCAGCAATCCGTTCATGGCGCTCGTTCTGACGGCGCTGATGTTCTCGCTGGCAGGCATTCCGCCACTCGCAGGCTTCTTCGGCAAGTACTATGTCTTCCTCGCAGCCATCGAAGCGAAGCTCTATGCGCTTGCCGTCATCGGTGTGATCGCATCCGTTATCGGTGCCTACTACTACCTGCGCATCGTCAAGGTAATGTGGTTCGATGAAGCCAAAGGCGGCTTTGAAAAGGCTGCGGGCGAGCTACGTATCGTCTACGCTCTGTCCGGTCTCTTCGTCATTGCCTTCATCTTCTTCGGCGGCATGCTGGGCAACGCGGTGACTGCCGCTGCGAAGACCTTCTTTTGATCGATAGCGTCATGAAAACGGGCCGGGTGTCGCTTGACGACTTCCGGCACGAAGCTCTGGGGGAGACAGCCTCCACCAATCTGGAATGCTTCGACCGTGCGCGCGCGGGTAATAGTGGCAATCTCTGGGTTACCGCAACCCGCCAGACCGGCGGCAAGGGCCGCCGCGGCAGGCCATGGGTTTCAGAACCCGGCAATCTCTACGCATCCCTGCTTTTGATCGACCCGGCTCCGGTGGAACGCATCGGTTCTCTGCCGCTTGCCTTTGCACTTGCTGTTTACCGGGCTGTCGGCGCGGTGCTGCCATTCGGTGGTGCGCCGCTGGAAATCAAGTGGCCAAACGATATCCTGATTGGCCGGATGAAGACCTGCGGCATTCTGATGGAAGCTGAGGTGCTTGCTGACGGTCGCCGCGCCATCGTCATCGGTATCGGCATCAATGTGGCGCACAAGCCTGAAAACCCGCTCTATCCCGTCACCATGCTGTCTGAGCACGGCGCGTCCTGCTCGCCGGATGAGCTGTTCGCCCATCTCTATCGTGAGACGGCGGAGGTTCTCTCTGTCTGGAACGAGGGCAGGGGCGTGGCGGAGGTCATGCGCGACTGGCGCGCGGCGGCCTGCGGGATCGGCGAACATATCACCGTCAATTTCCCGGACCGCTCAATCGGCGGACGCTTTGCGGGGATCGATGATCATGGTTTCCTGTTGCTGGATGAGGATGATGGCCCAAGACGTGCCATCGCCGCTGGCGACGTTTTCTTCGGCTGAAGGGCTTTAGCGCAACGCGGTTGCGCGGCCTTTCGCCTGTGAGTTTGGAGCATCCCTGCTGCTCGTAAAAGCAGGGCGTCAATGCGGTCCGCGTCGGCCCGGCATCCCGATGTTTCGATAAGTCCGACGTGTTTAGGTGAGAAGTGATGGCGGGCCGAAAGGGCTTCAGCTATCGGGCTTTCGCAGATTGGATTATGACATGTCTCAACAAGACGAACTGGTTTTCCTGCCGCTTGGCGGCGTTGGCGAAATCGGTATGAATTTGGCGCTTTATGGTTATGGCCCCAAGGCCAAGCGCCAGTGGATCATGGTGGATTGCGGCGTCACCTTCGCCGGGCTCGATCTGCCGGGCGTCGATCTCGTGCTGCCCGATATCCGCTTCATCGAAGAGCAGCGGCAGAACCTCAAGGGCATCATCATCACCCACGCCCATGAGGACCATTACGGCGCGCTGAACGATTTGTGGCCGGGCCTCAACGTGCCGGTCTACGCCTCCGGCTTCACCGCAGGCATGCTGGAAGCCAAGCGCGATTATGAGGGCACGCGCGCCGAAATTCCGATCACGCCGTTCAAGGCTGGCGACCGCATCAATGTCGGCCCGTTCGAGATCGAGGCCATCGGTGTCAACCACTCTATTCCGGAGCCCATGTCGCTGGTCATCCGCACGCCGCTCGGCAACGTCGTTCACACCGGCGACTGGAAGATCGATGATGCGCCGTCGCTCGGTCCCATCACCGATGAAGCACGCTTCCGCGCCATTGGCGAAGAGGGCGTTCTGGCGCTGCTTTGCGACAGCACCAATGCCGTGCGCGACGGCGTCTCGCCTTCGGAAGAACAGGTGTCCGAAGGTCTGCGCCAGATCATCGAGAACGCCGAGGGACGTGTGGCCATCACCACCTTCTCTTCGAATGTCGGCCGTATTCGCTCCATCGCGCAGGCGGCGGATCGCGCCGGTCGCGAAGTCCTGCTGCTTGGCTCTTCGCTGAAGCGCGTCGTCAACGTGTCGCATGATCTCGGCATCATGGAAGGTATCAAGCCGTTTCTGGCCGAAGATGAATATGGTTATATCCCGCGCGACAAGGTCGTGGTCATCCTCACCGGTTCGCAGGGTGAGCCGCGTGCGGCGCTGGCGAAGCTCTCGCGGGATGAGATGCGTCACGTCGCGCTGGCGAAGGGCGATACGGTCGTCTTCTCCTCGCGTGCCATTCCCGGCAACGAAAAGGCCATTCTCGATATCAAGAACGGTCTGATCGAGCAGGGTATCAACATCATCACGGATAATGAGGCGCTCGTTCACGTCTCCGGCCACCCGCGTCGTAACGAACTGCTCAGAATGTATGAGTGGACCAAGCCGCAGATCGTCGTGCCCGTTCACGGTGAAGCCGCGCATCTGGTGGCGCAGAAAGAACTGGCGGAGCAGGCTGGCATCAAACAGGTGCCGAAGGTTCGCAACGGTAATGTCCTGCGTCTCGCGCCAGGTCCTGCCGAAGTCATCGATGATGCGCCGCATGGCCGCGTCTTCAAGGATGGCCGTCTGGTCGGTGATTTCGAGGAAATGGGCATTGGCGACCGCCGCAAACTGTCTTTCGCCGGTCATGTCTCGGTCAACGTCGTTCTGGACAGCCGTTATGATTTCGTCGGCGATCCCGATGTCGTGCCGTTCGGCCTGCCGGAATTCGATGACGAAGGCGAGGACATGGAAGACACGCTTTATGACGCCGTTCTCGGCGCTGTCGAAAGCATTCCGCGCGCCCGCCGCAAGGATCTCGGCGTCGTCAAGGAATCCGTGCGCCGCTCCGTGCGTGCCGCCGCCAACCAGAGTTGGGGCAAAAAGCCCATCGTGACGGTATTCGTCACCAAGGTTTGAGGTTAAGCTTGGAAAGCATTGCGCGTCTTGCACGCGCGGTGCCTTCCAAGCGCAGCAACTGCGTTTTCCGAAGATCGAGCAGATCCACGGAAGGCGTCTCGGGGAGGAGACATTATGCTGGGCCGCATCAACCACATCGCCATCGCCGTGCCTGATCTGGCTGCGGCAAGCGCTACCTACCGCGATATGCTGGGCGCTGCCGTCTCCCAGCCACAGGCCTTGCCCGATCACGGGGTGAGGGTGGTTTTCGTCTCGCTTCCGAACAGCAAGGTCGAACTGCTGGAGCCGCTGGGCGAAGCGTCACCGGTTGCGTCCTTCCTCGAAAAGAACCCGTCAGGCGGCATGCACCACATCTGCTATGAGGTGGACGACATCATCGCCGCGCGGGAGCGGCTGAAGGCTGGCGGCGCGCGGGTGCTGGGGGATGGCGAGCCGAAGACCGGTGCGCACGGAAAACCTGTTCTTTTCCTTCACCCCAAGGACTTTTTCGGCACATTGATTGAGCTGGAAGAGATTTGATCGGACGCGGCTTTCGCGCCCGCCATCGTATAAACGGGTTAGAATGTGTCGAGCGAAAATGCTAAGCGTTTTTGGAAACGCTCTAAGAGCAGGCATGGGAACGGGAGGTTTTAGATGCAATGGCTTTCGGTCGCCGCCGTATTTTTCATCGTCTGGTGGACGGTTCTCTTCATCGTGCTGCCAATCGGACTGCGCACGCAGCTGGATGATGGCGATGTGGCTCTTGGAACGGTGGCCAGCGCGCCAACCCGGTTCAGAGGGGCGATGATCGTGCTGATGACGACGGTGATTTCCATATTGCTCTGTGCCACATGGTACGCCGCAACGTGGTATTTTGGCTTCAGCCTGGATGATCTGCCGCGCATCATTCCCGTCTATGACTGAGTCTGTCATACAGGTGTCATTGAAAGCGTCCAAACAGGCCTGAGTGCTGGATGTAGGTCGGAAGCGCGCTTTCGCACTGGATTTGGCAAAAGCGGCTCTGTTGACGATCACAGATTTGACCAAATTTGCGGGGCGAAGACGTCTGCGTCGCGAAAAAGCAAAAAAAAACAAGGCTTTTCAGCCTTGTTTCTTAGTTTCGCGTGATCTGTAACCGTTGCCGGGGCAGCGAACTAGCGCGCCTAAGATCTAATCCTCCCAAGACTGACCGCGAAAACGACAAGAATTTAAACTTCCTGCCTCTTTTGTAAGCTAAAGCTAGCCCAAAGATTCCACCTTGTCACCACGTTTTTTGCATTTTTGTTACAGTCGGGAAAAAATTCCCCCTGACGCAATTTGTCGCAGGTTGCTCGCAAAATTATTTCTCCTGAAACCGTTCAGCGGCGAATGTCCTGTCCTCAAAATGCTGTTTATCGACAGTTTAGTAGGGTTTACGGGCGGGTTTCCTTCCGTTGCAGAAACGGCTATGTACGGCGCCAATATCCCTTAATTCTGGCGATTCCCATGAGATTGGCGAGTCGTCTTAAGTCATGGAAATAGTCATGCGTCTCAGCCGTTACTTTTTGCCCATCCTGAAGGAAAATCCCAAGGAAGCGGAAATCGTGTCTCACCGCCTCATGCTGCGCGCAGGCATGATCCGCCAGCAGAGCCAGGGCATCTATTCCTGGCTGCCGCTGGGCAAGCGCGTGATGGACAAGGTCAACAAGATCATCCGTGAAGAGCAGGATCGTTCCGGTGCAATCGAGCTTCTGATGCCAACTTTGCAGTCTGCCGAACTATGGCAGGAAAGCGGTCGTTACGATGACTACGGCAAGGAAATGCTGCGCATCAAGGACCGTCAGGACCGTAACATGCTGTACGGCCCGACCAATGAAGAGATGATCACCGACATCTTCCGGTCCTATGTGAAGTCCTATAAGGGCCTGCCGCTGAACCTCTACCACATCCAGCTGAAGTTCCGTGACGAGGTTCGCCCGCGCTTCGGCACGATGCGTTCGCGCGAATTCCTGATGAAGGATGCCTATTCCTTCGATCTGACGAAGGAAGGCGCGATCCACTCCTATAACAAGATGTTCACGGCTTACCTGCGCACCTTCTCGCGTCTTGGCCTGCGCGCCATTCCCATGCGCGCCGATACCGGCCCGATCGGTGGCAATCACAGCCATGAATTCATCATTCTGGCGGATACGGGTGAGTCCGAAGTCTTCTGCCATAAGAGCTTCCTTGAAAAGGATATTCCGTCCGACGACACCAATTTCGATGATGTTGCCGGTCTGCAGGGTGTTTTCGACGAGTGGACAGCGGATTACGCCGCGACATCCGAAATGCATGACGAAGCTGCGTTCGATGCGATCCCTGAAGGCGAGCGCGTTTCCGCACGCGGTATCGAAGTCGGCCACATCTTCTATTTCGGCACGAAATATTCCGAGCCGATGGGTGCGAAGGTTCAGGGGCCGGATGGCAAGGAACACCTTGTCCACATGGGATCCTATGGTATCGGCCCGACGCGCCTTGTTCCCGCCATCATTGAAGCATCGCATGATGAGAACGGAATCATCTGGCCTGCTTCGGTCGCTCCTTTCGATGTCGTCATCATCAACATGAAGGCGGGTGATGCGGCCTGCGACGCGGCCTGCGAAAAGCTCTATTACTCGCTCTCCAACGCGGGCAAGGATGTTCTGTACGACGACACGGATGACCGTGCAGGCCAGAAGTTCGCAACAGCCGATCTCATCGGCGTTCCGTTGCAGATCATCGTCGGCCCGCGCGGCGTTGCCAGCGGTGAGGTCGAGGTCAAGGATCGCAAGACCGGCGCCCGCGAGAGCGTGACCGTCGAAGCTGCAATGAACAGGGTTCTCGGCTGAAAAGCCGACAAGGAGAAGACATGGTAAAAGCCGGCGCAAAAGCCGAGGCTGATAACGGTGCGGTTGCATCCGTGAAGGATGGGGCGGCACGGCCGTTTTCGGCTTTCGAGCGCATGGTGGCCTGGCGCTACCTGCGCTCGCGCCGCAAGGAAGCGTTCATCTCCGTCATTGCCGGTTTCTCTTTCGTCGGCATTATGCTGGGCGTGGCAACGCTCATCATCGTCATGGCGGTGATGAATGGTTTCCGCACGGAACTGATCTCGCGCATTCTCGGCATTAACGGTCACATGATCGTCCAGCCGATCGATGAACCCTTCAACAATTACGATGACCTTGCCAAGAAGTTCGCAGGCGTGCCGGGCGTCAACATGGCGCTGCCGCTGGTGGAGGGCCAGACGCTTGCATCCGGTCGCGGAGGTGCTGGCAGCGGTGCGCTGGTGCGCGGCGTTCGCCCGGAGGACATAGAAAAGATCAAGGAAGTCTCGGGCAATGTGAAGACCGGGGATCTCGTCGGCTTCATGTCGGGGCAGGGCGTGCTCGTCGGTTCGCGGCTTGCAGCGCAACTGGGCGTCAGCGCGGGGGACCAGATCACGCTCATATCACCGGAAGGTGATGTGACGCCGATGGGCGTCAATCCGCGCGTCAAATCCTACACGATTTCCGGTATCTTCGAGATCGGCATGTCGGAATATGATGCGTCGATGATCTATATGCCGCTTTCGGAAGCGCAGCTTTATTTCAATTCGGAAGGCATCGTTCAGTCTATCGAACTCTTCGTCAGCCACCCGGATAATGTCGATGGAATAAGGCCTCTGGTGGAGGCCGCCGCAGGGCGTCAAGTCTATATCACCGACTGGCGACAGCGCAACCAGACCTTCTTCTCCGCCCTTCAGGTGGAGCGAAACGTCATGTTCATGATCCTGACGCTGATCGTGCTTGTGGCCGCACTGAACATCATTTCCGGCTTGATCATGCTGGTGAAGGACAAGGGTAGCGATATCGCCATTCTGCGCACCATGGGTGCGAGTTCCGGCGCAGTCATGCGTATCTTCTTCATGACGGGTGCCGCCATCGGCATCGTCGGCACCTTTGCCGGTGTCGCGCTCGGCGTGCTCGTCTGTCTGAACGTGGAGTCCATCCGTCAGTTCTTCTCGTGGATAACCGGAACGGTTCTGTTCGATCCGCAGCTTTATTTCCTCAGCCAGCTTCCTGCGGAAATGGATGTCAGCGAAACGATCACCGTCGTCATCATGGCACTGACCCTGTCCTTCCTGGCAACGATCTTCCCCGCCTGGCGTGCTTCGAAGCTCGATCCGGTCCAGGCCTTGCGATACGAATAGGACTGCTTCACACCATGGCAAAGAAAATGGCTTTACAGCTTTCCGGCGTGGAACGGACCTATGGGCAGGGCGAGACCAGCCTTTCCATTCTGAAACAGGCGAATTTCGAGCTTAGAAGCGGCGAAATCGTCGCGCTCGTTGCACCTTCCGGCACGGGCAAATCTACCCTGCTGCATCTGGCCGGTTTGCTGGAGCATCCGGATGCAGGCGAAGTCTTCATCAACGGCAAGCCTTGCGGAACGCTGTCGGATGAAGAGCGCACGGCCATTCGCCGCAGCGATATCGGTTTCGTCTACCAGTTCCACCATTTGCTGCCCGAGTTTTCCGCACTGGAAAACATCATGATGCCGCAGCTGATTGCGGGCCTTCCACACAAGGAAGCGCAGCAGCGCGCCAAGGCGCTTCTCGATTATATGCGCATCGGCCATCGCGGCGAACATCGCCCTGCAGAGCTTTCCGGCGGTGAGCAGCAGCGCGTGGCGATTGCCAGAGCGGTGGCCAACGCGCCCTTCCTGCTCCTGGCCGACGAACCGACGGGCAACCTCGATCCCGAAACCGCATCCTATGTGTTCGACGCACTGGAAGCCCTCGTGCGCCAATCCGGCCTTGCGGCGCTGATCGCCACGCACAACCACGATCTTGCCGCCCGCATGGATCGTCGGGTTACGCTGAGCGAAGGCAAGATCGTCGAATTCTAGGCGCCTGCGACGGCCCTTGGGCAGTCGGGAGGCTCCTTAGATATAGAGATCCAGCAGCGTGACCGTGCTTATCTGGCATGCATGGCTTCCTGTTCTGATGAGGCTGTTCCTCTAACTCTACAATCAAAAAGTCTTCTGAAACCCGCATGAGCTCTCATGCGGGTTTTTCGTTTTGACTCAAACACTTGCAGAACATGTCGCAGATGCGCGGGTGCCAGTCAGGTGGCGCTTCAAAAGAACAGACTAAAAAAGCTGTTGACACGGAAACAAAATGAGAACAAATTTAGAACATAACGAGTAAGGAGAGACAAATGACCGACATCTTCCGTGACATTGCCGCCTTCGCTTCCATCGCTGTCTTCGTTGCCAGCTTCTCGGTGATCCTCACCTCCATGTGACTATTCTGGCGGAAATCACGTCGTCGCCGCAAGGATTGATAGACGTGCATAGCCTCCTTTGGCGGTGGACTTTGCCGCCGGAAAGCCCCAAAATCAGCCCGATTCAGAATGACGGGAATGCGGGAAAATGAGTGACACTTTGGCGGGACGGGGCGTATCGGGCACCATCATGAAATCGCCCGGCTTCGTCCATCTGCGGGTTCACTCCGCTTATTCCCTGCTCGAGGGCGCGCTGCCCTTGAAGAAGATCATGGCAAAGGCTGTCAGCGATGCGCAGCCTGCCATAGCGATTACCGATACGAACAATCTTTTCGTCGCGCTGGAATTTTCCGAAAAGGCGCGGGATGAAGGCTTGCAGCCAATCATAGGCTGCCAGGTCTCCATCGACATGCAGGATGCCACCGACGATAAGCGGGGGCATAACAACCTGTCCAAGTTGCCGGCCATCGTGCTTCTGGCTGCGGATGCTGCCGGGTATGAGCGGCTGGTCGATCTCATAAGCCGTGCTTATCTCGACGGAGAAGGCAGCGGCCATTCGGTCAATATTTCCAAATCCTGGCTTGAAGAGGCCAGCAATGAAGGACTGATCGCGCTAACCGGCGCATCTGGTGGACCTGTCGACATGGCCATCCGGGAAGGCCATGCGGCGCAGGCAACCGCACGGCTGCTCGCCCTCAGGAACCTTTTCGGCGACAGGCTTTACATAGAGCTACAGCGGCAGGGCAATTATGATCGCGCGCATGAGCGCCGGATGATTGCGCTTGCCTACGAATACGACATTCCACTTGTCGCCACCAACGAAGCCTTCTTTCCGTCGAAGGCGGATTATGAGGCGCATGACGCTCTGATGGCCGTGGCGCATAATGCCATCGTGTCCGATGACAGCCGGTTCCGCCTGACGCCCGACCACTATCTGAAAAGCCGCGATGAGATGATCTCGCTGTTCAAGGATATTCCCGAGGCCATCGAGAATACGATCGAAATTGCGCAGCGCTGCTCCTACGTGCTAAAGAAGCGCGGGCCGATCCTGCCGCGATTCACCGGCGCCAGCGATGACCCGGAGGAAGCGGAACGCGCAGAGTCGCTGGAGCTTCGGCGACAGGCCGTGGAAGGTCTCGATCAACGCCTTGCCGCACTCGGCATGGCACCGGGCTATACGGAACAGGAATATCGCGAGCGGCTGGATTTCGAACTCAGCGTTATCGAGCGCATGAAGTTTCCGGGATACTTCCTCATCGTTGCCGACTTCATCAAATGGGCCAAGCAACACGATATTCCGGTCGGCCCCGGTCGTGGTTCCGGTGCGGGCTCGCTGGTTGCCTATGCTCTGACGATTACCGACGTCGATCCGCTACGTTTCTCGCTCCTCTTCGAACGCTTCCTAAACCCGGAACGCGTGTCGATGCCGGACTTCGATATCGACTTCTGTCAGGACCGCCGCGAAGAGGTCATTCGCTACGTGCAGCGGAAATACGGGCGCGAGCAGGTGGCGCAGATCATCACCTTCGGTTCGCTGCAGGCGCGTGCGGCTCTTCGCGACGTGGGTCGCGTTCTGGAAATGCCCTACGGACAGGTAGACCGCATCTGTAAGCTGGTCCCCAACAATCCGGCCAACCCGACGCCACTTTCGAAAGCCATCGAAGAAGAACCGCGTTTTCAGGAAGAGATAGACAAGGAGCCGGTCGTTGCCCGGCTTCTGGATATCGCCCAGAAAATCGAGGGTCTCTACCGTCACGCCTCCACGCACGCCGCCGGTATCGTCATCGGCGACCGTCCGCTATCGAAGCTCGTTCCCATGTATCGCGATCCGCGTTCGGATATGCCGGTTACGCAGTTCAATATGAAATGGGTGGAAAGCGCCGGTCTCGTCAAATTCGACTTTCTTGGTCTGAAGACGCTGACGGTGCTTAAAGTCGCTGTCGATTTCGTTGCCAAGCGAAACATCCATGTCGATCTCGCCTCCATCCCGCTGGACGATCCGAAGACCTACGAGATGCTCTCGCGCGGTGAAACCATCGGCGTGTTCCAAGTGGAAAGTGCGGGCATGCGCAAGGCGCTGATCGGCATGCGCCCGGACTGTATCGAGGACATCATCGCGCTTGTTGCGCTTTATCGCCCGGGCCCGATGGAGAACATCCCGGTCTATAATGCCCGCAAGCATGGCGACGAAGAAATCGAATCCATTCATCCGACGATCGACTACCTGCTGAAGGAAACGCAGGGCGTTATCGTTTATCAGGAACAGGTGATGCAGATCGCTCAAGTTCTGTCCGGGTATTCGCTTGGTGAAGCCGATCTTCTGCGCCGCGCCATGGGTAAGAAGATCAAGGAGGAGATGGACCAGCAGCGTGAGCGTTTCGTTGACGGTGCGATGAAGAACGGCGTGTCCAAGGCCCAGTCGGACATGATTTTCGATCTGCTGGCCAAGTTCGCCAATTACGGCTTCAACAAGTCGCACGCCGCCGCCTACGCTATTGTGTCCTACCAGACCGCCTATATGAAGGCGCATTACCCGGTCGAATTCCTCGCCGCATCCATGACGCTCGATATGGCGAATACGGAAAAGGTGAACGACTTCCGGCAGGATGCGGCGCGCCTCGGCATCGAGATCGTGGCGCCTTCGGTGCAGACGTCCTTCCGGCGCTTCGAGACGGGCGAGAACCGCATCTATTATTCGCTCGCCGCCTTGAAGGGCGTTGGTGAAGGGGCGGTGGACCACATCGTGGACGTGCGCGGCGACAAACCGTTTTCGAGCCTTGAAGATTTCTGCCTGCGGATCGATCCCAAGCAGATCAACCGCCGTGTTCTGGAAAGCCTTATCAATGCCGGAGCCTTCGATTGCTTCGGCAAGGATCGCGCGGAGCTAATCGGCGGTCTGGACCGGATCATCGGCTATTCGCAACGCGCGCAGGAAAGCCGCGTTACCGGCCAGCATGATATGTTCGGTTCCGGTGCCGCAACCGGCCCGGAAAAGCTGGTGCTGCCTGCCTACCAGCCGTGGCTCGCCTCGGAAAAGCTGTTGCGGGAATATCAGGTGCTCGGCTTCTATCTAACGGCCCATCCGCTCGATACCTATCGCAACGTGCTCGACAAGCTGCGCGTCCAGAATATCTCGGATTTCTCAGCGGCAGTGAAACAGGGCGCGACTGCCGGTCGTCTAGCCGGGACCGTAACAGGTAAGCAGGAGCGCAAGACCCGCACCGGCAACAAGATGGGCATCGTCACCTTCTCGGATGCATCCGGCCAGTATGAGGCCGTTCTGTTTTCGGAAGGCCTGGGGCAGTATCGCGATCTGCTGGAAGTCGGCAAATCGCTCGTCATCACCGTTCAGGCGGAAGAGCGACCGGAAGGTATCGGGCTTCGCATCCAGACAGCGCAATCGCTCGAGGAAAAGTCGGTGCAGATGCAGAAAGCCCTGCGGGTTTATGTTCGCGATTCCGGGCCTCTCAAAACCGTTGCCCGGCATCTAAACACCAAAGGTGACGGTTCGGTTTATTTTGTTGTCATCAAGGATGAGGGGCAACGTGAAATCGAGGTCGAGCTAACGGAGAAATACAGGATTTCGCCGGAAATAGCAGCGGCGCTGCGCTCTGCTCCCGGCGTTATCGATGTCGAACTGGTTTGATCGGTAATTCAGGCCATCGTTAAAGCGGGTCGCAGCGAATAGGATTCACTGCACCCGCTCTAAGTCTTATCTTCCCGCATATACGTTATCGTTTAAGGCAGTTAAACGCGACATGCTTTAAAACAGGCTGTTCGTCGGATAAGCAAATGCGCCGTTATCGATGAGGCCGTGACGGGACAGGCAGGCGCGTAGCGCGGCATTATAGTAGTAAGAGCCGGTGAACTCGGTGCCGCGTGGCGGCGTGCTGGCTTCTGCCGTGCATTTTGCCAGAGCGTTGTCATAAACATTCAGGATGATGGGATCGCTGACCACGGCAGGTCCGCCATAGACGCTGTAATTCTCTGGTGCTTCGGCGGCGGAAACACAGGCCAGGCCAAGAACCGCTGCTGCGACATATTTCACGTTCATTTGCAGGCTCCCCAACGCGAGTGGATGAGCCTTTAAACGTCATGGCTGCGCAGTTGTTCCGTTAGAGCGTGTCTCCCGGTGAAGCGGTCAGATCGGCCTTTCGCGGGTGACGGTCACGAAATCCGTGCCCTGACCCGTCTCCAGCCCGTGGCTCAAGTCGGAAACGGTGATGGAGCTGCCGACAGAAAGCTGCTCTCCGAGCTTTTCGCGGACATCCGCCGGAATTTCGATGCGATCCAGCACTGCGCTCAACTGGTCATAGCCGCCCGGCGCATCGGCCACGTCGATGCCGAGGCGTTTGCGTGCGGCGAGCGGGATGTGGTTTTCCAGCGTCAGGCCATTCCATTCGGCCTTGTCGCCATTAATGTCGATGACTTCGAAGAAATGGGTGCCGAGAGCGATATTCGGTTGCTTAATATGGATCGGGGCTTCGAACAGAGGTTTGAAGTTCTGGCGCACCATCAACTGCCCGTTCGGTGCTGCATCTTCTCCGGCGGAGGCGTAGAGGGCGTCGACGAATTCGTTCGTCAATAAGGGGCCGGTCGTTTTCAGGTTCTTCCAGCGCTTGTAGCCATTGGCGGCGTTGACGGTCATTTCGCCTGCATAGCCATCCGCAACACCGGCATCGAAACCGAGACTGGTGAGAAGGCGCTGGACGTCCATGATTTTTTCGCGGTCGCCCCGGCGCGTGATGAGAATGCGCAACGGGGCTCCCGTTGCGCGCGGTGCGGCCTTGGTAGGAACGGAACTCGTCTTCTCGTTGACCGCCACTTCCACCAGCTTCAGCGACGCATCGAATGTTGCCGGGCGCATTTCCACATCGGAAAGCAGCCGCCCCTCATCGGCATCTTTCGGCTGGAGCAGAGCAGGGTGATCGATCCGTTTCAGCGAGACATCCGCGCCTGAAACGATGACGTGGACACCGCGCGCGGTTATGCCATAGAGCGATTTGGCGAATTTGCTGGGCAGACGGATACAGCCGTGAGAGGCCGGATAGTTCGGAACAATGCCTTCGTGCAGCGCGATGCCGGACCATGTCAGCCGCTGCATGAATGGCATGGGAGCAGCGGAATAGATGTTGGATTCGTGATATTTGCGCTTGTCCAGAATAGAGAAGATGCCGCTCGGCGTATCATGCCCCGCCTTGCCGGTGGACACTCTGGAGGTGGCGACGATCTCTCCATCTTCATAGAGGGAAAGCGTCTGCTCGTTCTTCGAGACGACGACCTGCAGGCTGCGCGCATCCTTGGCGGTGGCCGCTTGCATGAAAACGGAAGTGGATAGGAGGCAGGCTCCTACAAAGGCACGCAACATCATGTCTGCTCCAACGCGGTACAAAACATGCCGCCAAAAATCGAGGCGGCAAGGGAGGCTCATGGCGCGAAAAACTGCGCCGCTTCAACGCAGGAGCATATGCGTGCTCATTTAATGAAGTTTTTAAATACCCCTCACGAAGGCGTGTTTATCGTTACTTTTTAGCGCCGAACGTATAGCCGGTCTCCACGGTGCCCTTGCCGAATTTTTCCCGCAGCTTGTCCATGGCTGCCTCCGCCGCGGCGCGTCGGCCTGCGGATTTATCGACCAGATCGGGAGGATCGGCGAGAGCGGGATCGCACAGATCGGTCACGCCGATGCCGATCAGGCGGAACTTGGTGCCATCGGTCTCTTTTTCCAGAAGCGAAAGGCCGGTGCGGAATATTCTGTCGGCAAGCTGGGTGGGGTCTTCCAGCCTGCGGTTGCGCGTGCGGGATTTGAAGTCGGATGTCTTCATCTTGAGGACGACGGTATGCCCGGCAGTCGCATTCTTCTTCAGCCTCCAGGCGACCTTTTCCGAAAGTGAACGCAGTATCGGCACAAGATCGTCATGGCGAGAAATATCGTTAAAGAAAGTGGTTTCGGAAGACACGCTCTTGGCCGGATCATTGGTATGGACCTCGCGGTCATCGATACCGCGCGCAAGGCGGAACAGGCGCTGGCCCATGGAGCCATATTTGCGCATCAGTTCCGTCTCTTCCATCTCCTGCAATTGCGAGATCATGCGAATGCCATCCGCGTCGAGAGTCGCGGCAAAAGCCTTGCCCACACCCCAGATCGTGGTGACCGGACGCGTGGCCAAAAAGGCCGTCGCCTCCTTTTCGCCAATCACCGAAAAACCGCGCGGCTTCTGAAGATCGGAAGCCACCTTCGCCAGAAACTTGCAGTAGGACAGGCCGACGGAAACGCTGATCCCGATTTCTTTTTCCACCCGCCGGGCGAAGTTGGCCAGAACGCGGGCAGGGGGATCGTGGTGCAAACGCTCGGTGCCGGAGAGATCGAGAAATGCTTCATCGATGGACAGCGGCTGCACGAGCGGCGTCAAATCCTGCATCATCGCGCGGATCTGCCTTCCTACGAGGCTGTATTTCTCCATGTTCGGCTTTATCACCACCGCATCCGGGCAGGCTTCGAGCGCCTTGAACATCGGCATGGCGGAACGCACGCCGTGGATGCGGGCGATGTAACAGGCAGTCGAAACCACACCCCGCTTGCCGCCGCCGATGATCAAGGGCTTGTCGGCGAGGTCCGGGTTGTCGCGCTTCTCGACGGAAGCATAAAAGGCATCGCAGTCGATATGCGCGATGGTGAGATCATAAAGCTCGGCGTGATAAAGCAGGCGCGGACTGCCACATTTCCGGCAACGCCTCAACGCCTCCGGCTGGCCAGCCAGACAATCACGACAGAAACCGGGATCGTAGTTCAAAATCGCGGGCATGGCCAAGAAACAAAAAGAGAACGGTCTTGACCATAATATTGAATCACCGCACGCTCAATAGGACGGCGCGGAGACTCACAGCTTCAATAGACCCCGGAATCCAGCCCGGGTCCAGAATAACGATGCCATGCCGCCTGCACGTCTTCCGGCTTGAAGCCGGTGGCTTCGCAGAAGGCTAGGAGGTCCGGTTCGTGGCTCATGATGAAATCCGTGAGGCCCGCGAGAAAGCCGGGGTCCCTGAAAGCCTGGCGCAGCATGTTGGGTTGCAGGCCGCTCAGCGCGAGGAAACGGGCAAGCATATCCGGCTCGTTCGCCAGCCAGCCAAGTATGGCGGTTACCGTTTCCTCGGGGTCTCTGGTGGTCAACTTGCCGCTTTTTGTATCACGCAACATTTCTTTACCCGAGTTACCTATTTCTCAACCAAATCGCCCTAGCATACTGCGCGGGGGATAATGGAATCGGTTCTGCGACAACTTATATGTCCAGAGGAAGGTTTCAAAGCGGAACAAGGACTGCCACCATGCCCAAGCAGGTCATGATAGTTGAAGACAACGAGCTGAACATGAAGCTCTTTCGCGATCTGATCGAGGCATCCGGCTATACCACGATCCAGACCCGCAATGGCATGGAAGCGCTTGACCTTGCGCGCAAGCACCGGCCCGATCTTATTCTCATGGATATTCAGCTGCCTGAAGTCTCCGGCCTTGAAGTCACCAAATGGCTCAAGGAAGATGACGAACTGCATGTGATTCCAGTGATTGCGGTTACGGCTTTTGCGATGAAGGGGGATGAGGAGCGTATTCGCCAAGGCGGATGCGAGGCCTATGTTTCCAAGCCAATTTCCGTTCCGAAATTCATAGAGACGATAAAAACATATCTCGGCGATGCATAAGGCGACAGGGGCGAGCCAATGACTGCTAGAATTCTGGTCGTCGACGACATTCCAGCCAATGTGAAATTTCTGGAAGCGCGTCTGCTCGCTGAATATTTCGATGTCGTCTGCGCCGAGAATGGCCGCAGGGCATTGGAAATCTGTAACCGGGAGCAGGTGGATGTCATTCTGCTCGACATCATGATGCCGGATATGGATGGCTTCGAGGTGTGCGAGCGTCTCAAAGCCAATCCCAAGACAGCGCACATCCCGGTCGTGATGGTGACGGCGCTCGACCAGCCTTCGGACCGCGTGCGCGGCTTGAAAGCCGGTGCCGATGATTTTTTGACGAAGCCGGTCAATGACCTGCAACTCATATCCCGCGTGAAGAGCCTTGCGCGCCTGAAAACGATGAGCGACGAGCTGCGTGGCCGTGCCGCAACCGCGAAGACCATCGGCCTCGAAGACGCCATTGGTGAAGATGGTCACATCGAAAAGCCCGGCAAGGTGTTGCTGGTCGATGGCCGCGCAAGTTCTCAGGAACGCATCATCAAGGCTTTGAAGCCTGCGGCGGAAGTCGTGGCGATCAACGATCCCGGCAATGCCCTGTTCGAGGCAGCCGAGAACCCGTATGAGCTGGTGATCATCAATTCGAACTTCGATAATTTCGATCCGCTGCGCCTGTGT
>JAAIGF010390345.1_pt1 | contig 22421 bp, 23 predicted proteins | sample 6487441 | NCBI WGS metagenome assembly JAAIGF01 (sample SAMN13974129, study PRJNA590717) | phyllosphere metagenome | biome: pepper field; feature: multiple bacterial spot infested pepper fields; material: pepper leaves; isolation source: leaves from pepper fields | host: Capsicum annuum ... | reverse complement strand
TTCGGCATGATCCTGCCGCAGACAGATGCCGCCGGCGCACTGCGGCTGGCCGACGCAATTCGCAGCGCCGTCGCCGGGCTCGGGCTGATGCATCTGTCCAGCCCGACCAGCGCACACGTCACCGTCAGCGTCGGCGTAGCGACGTTCGAACCGGGCGAAACGCCACGCACCCCGGATGCCTTCGTGCAAGACGCCGACTCGGCCTTGTATCGCGCCAAGCAGAACGGCCGCGATCGGACGTCGGCGTAGCGCACCTGACAGTAAAAACTGCGCGCAACGCCAGGTGGGCGCGGCTCATGTCCGGAATCGGCACGTGTCAGGCAGACACCCCATAGGTGCGCGGCGTTCTCAGCCACCTGACGATTGCGCGCGAGGTGCTGTTAGCCACGCTTGGTCGAGACTGGTGAGCGGCACCGTCGTACCGACCAGGTCTGCACGTCCAGGGAGCTTCGGAACAGCCCGGCCTGCGTCGATGCAATCAGCAACCGGCAAGCAAAAGGCCCGCACGATGCGGGCCTTTTGAATGACAAACAGGCTGGCTGCCGATCAGAACGGGATATCGTCGTCGGCAAAATCGTCCATCGGCGGTGCCGACTGCTGCTGGGCCGGCTGCTGACGACGCGGGGCGTAATCCTGACCGCCACCCTGACCACCACCGCCACCGCCTTGCTGCTGGCGCGGCGCCTGGCTGCGCTGCGGGCGATCGCCGCCCATGCCGCCACCACCGCCGCCTTCGCCACGGCCGCCGAGCATCTGCATCTCATTGGCGACGATGTCGGTGCTGTACTTCTCCACGCCGTCCTGACCGGTGTACTTGTCGTAGCGCAGCTCGCCCTCGACGTATACCTGCGAGCCCTTGCGCAGGTACTCGCCGGCGATCTCGCCCAACTTGCCGAAGAACACCACGCGGTGCCACTCGGTGCGCTCCTGGTTGTTGCCTTCGCGATCCTTGCGCATGCTGGTGGTGGCCAGGCTAATGCGGGTGATCGCCATGCCGGCCTGGGTGTACTTCGTGTCGGGATCGTTGCCGAGATTTCCGACGAGGATGACTTTGTTGATTCCGCGGGCCATTTCTGTTCACTCGCTTTGATGGGCTTTCACCCTGATATACGACGTTCGGCTACTGGCCTATTTGCCGTTCCTATAGCCGTGATGTAACCCGCAGAGCCCACGGCGGCTGCCTGCGGGGGTCGAGGTGACGATTACGTTCGCTCCTCTTAAATCCATGTTGCAGCATTTCAATGCCTACACTTGCAGCTTCAAACTTCTTGCGTAACGAGTTACCGATTGAGGCGGTGCTTGGCGTCTATCGCTGGATAGACCGCGTCGGACGATGGTCCTTTTGCATGCGTTACCGCGCAAGACAGGTTGGAGGGTCATTCCCTCGTCGAGATGGGACGCCGGCCCTACTGACCTTGCAGCCACATCACGCTGCTCGTCGCGTCCTCTTGGGCGCGTATCCGTAGAAGGCCCACGTCTCAGGATCAATGGGCATGGTGTTGAGCGAGAGCGGCTTCATCCGCATCTGGACTCCGTGGTAGTCAAGTTCCCCGTCCCGCAGCAGGGACCAGAGCATCCCGACGCCCTTCATCGCAATTTCGCGATTGATAGGCCAAGGCTGTCTGCGCAGCGCCTCATCTGCCGAGCAGGACGGCTGCTCCGCATCCACTCGCTGCATCTGCGACAGTTCGGGGTACAGGTCAACGACGTTGGGAATCCGGTTAGCGACCTTGCGCGAGAGGTGTCCCAGGACGCACTGGGCTTCCGCATTGCCATTGCCGAAATCCAGCCACAGCGCATTTGTGGTCGAGGCCGCGTTGTCCTTGGAGAAGGCCGCGCGGAACATGGCCAGGTCAGTGCAAGAAATGACCAGATCGACGCCACCAGGGCGTGTCGGCCCCTTCTCCGTCCTATAGCCCCAGTCAAAGCCGTAGAAGGCGTTGATGCGGTGGGTCAGCACCAGCGCCTTGTAGTTGCCAACGTCGGCGTGCGTGAAGCGCTGGCGGCCGATATTGGACCGACTCACCCGGTCCGGGTCGAACACTGTGACCTTGAAGCCGGGATGGCCCAGCTGCTTCATGCAGGAATCCAGGGAGGCAAGCTGGTCGATGACCTGGGAGCCTGTCCCGCCGGCGCCGTATACAAAGGTGCGGATCGGGTCATCGAGCCAAGAGGCCGGGATTTGCAGCTTGTTCATGGCAGTTCGCCGTGCTTGAAGAAGTCCTGCAAGTTCAACAGATAAGGCGACATGCACATGCGAGCACAGGTTTCCAGCGAATCAAAGCTGTCGCACTTGCCTGCCACCATTGCGATGTACGGGCCCATACGGGACATATCCGAGGCATCGTCCGTCGCGGAGAAGAACGCGGGGTGAGAACCGTGCGAGTGAAAGTCGTAGACCAGAAGGTCGTCTTGCGACTCGTCCCGGTACGTGACGTGGGCTACGCTCGCGCTTTCGATCACCGGCTGCCTCAGCTCGTACTGTCTGTCAGTAGGGTTCCAATGAATCAGCGCTGCGGTTTCGTTGCTGCCTGCTTGCACAGCCAAGTCGAAGCACTTGCGCAGTAGTTCACGTGGCACCGGCCCATTGATTGCGGTGATGAACTGGCGAGCGGTGCCGAAGGTCGTGTCGAGCTTCGATACCCGGAAGCAGACATGCAAGGCAAGGGAGCGGTGTTCCAGGTAGGTGCCGTTGCTCGCTACGACCCAACGCCGCCCCGGCTCAGATAGCAGGGTCATCGTTTCGCCCGGTGGCACGCACACCAACGGGCACGCCAGCATGATGGCCAGCTGCTGATGTGTCGCCGTGTCGGTTGCCAGTTCAATCATCAACGCTCTCCCCGTGAATCAGGCTGCTCATCCATTCGGAGAGAGTCATCTTCAATGGGCTCAGGTGCTCGCTCGGGAAGGCATCCATTACGCCATCACGCTCGGCCCAGTACGTCATCGGGTCGGGGTTTGCCTGATGCCCCTTACTCTTACCCGTGCCCTTTGGCTTGGGCACGGTGATTGTCTTGCCGTGGTTGCTATGGGTGAATGCGCTCTCGAAGAAGGATGCCTTCCATGCCGGAATTTCACTGGGTGTGCAGCCCATCGGCAAAACCGCCGTTCCGGTGCAAACCATGGTCTTGGCCCACACGTTGCCGGTCGGGCAGTGGAAGACCAAGCTGTCATCGCTCGGCCACTGGTCATCCCTCAGCGCCACCACATAGAGCTGACGGTTGCGCGCATGGAACACCAACGTGGGCCAGCGAGCCAGCACCGTCCTTACATCGCTTCCGGTGCGAAGCACCATCGGCTCCACCACGGAGGGTTGCAGCCAAGTCGTGCTTGCGCCGTCGGTATGCAGAACGTTCTGAGGCATCACGCGCACCCTGGTGCTACCGTCATCGGCTTCGCGGCCCATCAGCAAAGCAACGATGCTGGCCTCTTGCTCAGGCGTCATGGGTCGGCCTGGCCCAATTCGCGGTGTTCCTCGGTGGCTATCGACTGTATGAGCGGTGGTTAAAACCAGCCTTCCCCGTCGTTGATAGAACAGAATCGCATGGGTGGGCGCCACGCTGTTCTGCTTCATGTAGTTCTTCAGGGATTCTGCATCCGGGGTGTCAATCAGGTGACTCATCTATGAAGATCCGCGCCATGGCCGTTGCGACCGATGTAGCCATTACAGCAAGCTCCAATGCGGCGAGATGGGGGCGCTTGGTTCTTGCCGAACGCGCGATGCTCAGAATCTCTGACGGGCAGTATTCAGCCCCGTATTGCTGGATCGTGTCGTTAAAGTTATTCCAGAAGCCTATCGGGACGACAAATAGGTCACAGGTGCAGTACTCGCCATCGACCACCTCTCGCTCATCGGCGCGCTTGCCCTGTACCAGCCCGGAATACAGGTCGTAAAGCCTCAGGATCAGCTTGGCGTTCGGGCCGGAAGGCGATGCAAGCCACTTCTCAAGATTCCCGTCGCCAATCTTCCACTGATCGGCCACGACGTAGTGGCGCAGATCCCCGTTTAGGCGCTCAATCGCGTCGTCCAATGCTTCACCGTCATCCTCCGACACGCCGTAATACTCCATCACGGCATCAAGAACGTTGCTCGGCATGTCCGTCGATACCGGACCCTGCGGCACATGGACCCGCACGTCGCGCAGAACTTCGTCCAGCATCGCGTCAATGATGGAAAGGGCATCATCTGGAGGAACAACGAACCAATTTCCGCTGCGCTCATTAATCCCGCGAATCACGCAGCACAGGGCCGACATTTCGTCTCTCGACTCAGGGTCAGCGAACATCACGAATGGGGAATCAGCGTTAGATACGATGACCTTACCCGTGTTCGCCGTGATCTCCCAGCTCTCGCCGTCACGACCGCAGAGAGTCTTGGCCAGTGCCAGCGGCGACACGTGGAACGGGCTGTAGTTGTTGCGCGTTGGAGGCATCTTTGCGGTCGCGGCCTCGGCAACCCTGTCGATGCCCAGCATCACAAGCTTGAGTATCGTTTCTCCCGCATTTCTCTGGCTCGCACCAGTAAGGTCGGCGTCTCTGATATGCCCCGCTACTTGCATCTCCTTCACCAGAGGGGACAGGTTGGCCAGGTTCTCGGCCGAGAGGTGGGTTGCATTGCCGATTGGCGGCGCGGGGATCGCGCCATCTATCTGGCACTGGTACAGGTGCGGGAGCAATGCAGAGGCAACACCAGCCTCGCCAGCCCTCATCGCATCCTTCGCCTGCTTGGGCGTTACCTTGCCGCGTCGCACGGCCTCGCCCAAGCGCTTTGCGGCCATCGCACGCAGCTGGCTGGTGGGCTGAATCGGTTGTCGCGCGTGGCGCTTGGTAAGCAGCGGGAGCGATTGCATGCGTGTTACGCCATCGGGATGAGGAGAGAGTCGATCAGTGGATTGGTCTTGGCCGTGGCGCACTGCTGAGTCATCGCCGCGATAGCGTTCCAGCGTGCGGGCTGGTCCATATCCACCGTGGCCGTTTCACTGCCCCATGCCAGGATCTCATCCAGCGAAGCCCGAACCTGGGGCGCGGCCTTTCTACTCCCGCCTTTGGTCTGGACGGTCGGCTTCTGGACCGGATAGATGAGCAAATCACCTTCCACCACTGGCTCGCCAATGCCAGCTGATTGCAGGAAGGCGTAGGACTTGACGTGCAGTCGCAGCGCTTCCAGCGGCGGGAGGGACGGGTCGGGGTCCGCGAGGGTGGTGACGCCAAAGCGGAAGCGACGTTCCAGGGTCGATGCAGTTGTGGTCATGGCTTGGTTCCTCAGAACAGTTCAAAGCTGGCGGTGGAGGGCGACGGGGCCGCCGGAGCTTCGCTTGGCGTGGCAACCGGGCTATCTCCCGCGTCGTCTCCGTTGGCATCATCGTCGCCACCGCTGTCGTCGGTGTTACTGGCGCTGGCAGACGTTGCAGGTGTGGCGGCTTTGTTCGTCCCTTTGGAGGGAGTCGCCTTGCCGGCCGGCTTGGCTGCGGCCTTTTCAGCGGCTTTTGCACGAGCGGCAGCTGCGGCGTCCTCGATTCGCTGCTGATGTTCGGCCAACTGGTCGCCCAGGGTCGAATAGGACGGCGCGAGCTTAGTCAAGATTTCGAGTAGGGTGGCGTCTGTGGCATCACGCTCGGCAAGGACGCGCACCGGATGCACCAGCGCCGCCTGCAACGTAGCGACAACTTCGTCAGTGGTGTCCGGGTCCAGCTTAGCCAGCTGCGGCTCGATGAGAATCTGGATTTGGCCGCCGACCTCTTTCAGGGTCAGCGACAACGAGGAGCCGTGCTTTAGCAGCGGCAGGACATTGGCGATGAAGGACATTGGGAGTCTCCGTGGATGTGTTGTCAGCATGCCGTGGCCCCGCATAGACGCATGCGGGTGCGAGAGTCTTGCACTCAGTCTTTCGCCACCAGATCGGTACGGACGCCAGAGGGTACGTAGCCACTAAAATCAAATCCGGCCTTGAGCACACCCTCGATAAGCTTCTTCTTGTCCAATGCGAGCAAAGCCTTGTGCTTCTTCTCGCCTTCCGGTTGCGCCTTGTGCCATGTGGCGAAACCACTTTCATCTAGCACAAGGTGGATGGCGGGGATCGTGTGGCACGCGAGGAACTCTTTGTTCACAGTCACGTGCGGAGCCATGTCCACCTCGAAGGTGTTCACGATCACCCGGTTGATACGGCTCCGATCCACATCGCGCACGTAGTTCTCCGGGTTCTCCGTGAGGAACTGCGAGGCCATATTTACCAGAAGAGATTGCAAGTCACCCTTATCCATCAGAAGCAGGCGGCCAATGCGCTCGCTGCTGCCGGTCATAGCCCGCACCTTGGGCGGCAGGACGCTATCGGTCAGGCCAGAGTTCGACCGACCAAGCTGGAACAGCCCGTAAGCGGCAAGCGCCAGCAGCACGCGCGGCTCGGTGGGCACGATGTGCGCCGCGCCGCGCCGCACAACGGCTTGGTAGGCCAATTTAGCCGCCTTCGGAATGGCAATCGGCTGAGATGGCGCCTGCTGTACTGAGCCGTTTGCCTGGTCGCCAGTGGACGCAGACCTCTTGCTCAAGCCCTGCACGGCTTGCTGCTGCCCTTTCGCCGGTTCGACCAGCGGGGCTGCTGCCTTCGGAGTGGGAGCCGATGCCGCCTTGTACGCAGCCACCTTTTCCGTGTTGCATGTGGCGTTCCCGCACAGAGGACCCTCGACGTTGCCGGTAGTCTTACCCACCGTATTGTCTAAAACGCATGTCCTGAAGGCGCAGCCACGGCACTGATCGTACTGGGCCTTTCCTACGCCGTACTCCCCCTGCATCACTAGCGGGATTGTCTTACCCGGGATGACTTCGGTACGCAGTTCCACCACCGCATAACCGTCTTTAAGCTCCTGGCGTCGCCCATTCACCCACGCAACCGTCTTGGTCGAGAAGCAGCCAGAGTTGGTGCAGCGTGCCGCTTCGATGTGTTCAGCGAACAAGCTGCTCTGCTGGCTGGAGTTGTGCGGGCAATCCCGGCAGCCTTCAAGATCGAACTTGGCCTGTGCCAACTCAATCGATACGCCCTGCAGCTGCTCGCGCAGCTGCGCGACAGACGCCCTGTGCTCGATAACCTTGCCGAGAACGTCGTCTTGCTTCTCTGTGGGGAGCGTGCTCAGAAGCTCGGCATGGCCGACCTGGATAGCCCTGTCCATCAGCGCATCCATGACCGCCTTCGATGCGTGGAGTAGCTGCATTCGATGGCGGAGTTTCGCGACGGTCCAGCCGAGCACGCGCGCCGTCTGCTCATAGTCGCCTTCGCAGTCGTCGAGCTGGTCCTGTGCCAGATAGGCTTCTTCCGGAACGCTCAGATTCACCCGCTTCAGGTTCTCGATGCGAGCCATACGCCGAGCCTGCTGCTCTGAGCAAATGAACACCTTGGCGTCGATGCTTGCCCAGCCGATATCCTTGGCAGCACGCCATCGGCGCTCGCCAGCGATGATCTCAAACTCCTCCCCGCCCAGCTTACGCACAGCGATGGGATGCAGCAGCCCTTCTTCGCGCAGCGTCTGGCACAGGCCGTCGTGCTCCTCCTGGTTGAATCGGCGGCGCGGGTTGTGGCCGGAACGGACGCGCACTGTGCTCACGGGAAGTGAAGTGGTGTAGGTCGCATTTCCGAGGTGCTCACTCATTCGGTTGTCCAGTCGTCAGGGATTCCACAAGAATCCCTCTCGGGACGGCAGGTACTTAGGGGTGAACAGTTCCTGCATTCGCATACCGATTGCTATGACCACCCCGCGCACTGCCAACCTTGCACGATAGTTCGGTATCGCGCCCTGGACGGGAGGTGAGAATTGTCCCGCTGTCCTAACACGGCTGGCACAGGCGACACTCACTTCGCGGCAGATCTAATCGGCTGAGAGGTGCTGCTCTGGACCGATTCGCTCATTCGCAGCTATAGCCGCACTTGCGAAGGAGCGCGCAGAGCGCTCGCGGGTGAGTCTTACTCTCCCGGTTAAATGCGGACCGGCATAACGTAGACCCTTGCATCGCCTCCGTTTGCCAATACGATCAAAGGGGTATCTGGCTTGCTTACCGAAAGATGCACAGATTCACCGCGCACGGCGTTGAGCGCATCCAGAAGATACTGGGCGTTGACGCTGATGGCGAAGTCATTAACGCGACGCGCGTCAGCTGGTAGCTCAATGCTCTCGATGCTCTCCTGCCCCTGGCTCCTGCTGGCCTGGTCTGCGGTGATGAAGCTCAATGATCGGCCGGTGAGCTTGACAGTTACCGCCGTACTGAGAATGAGGGTGCGCGTCAGAATTTCGCGCAGGTCCGACAGGCCGACATGAAACGGGTTGACCGTGTTGGCTGCCATGATGCGCTCGTAATCGACGTAGGTGTTGGCCAAGACACCCACATGGAGATCGGCGTAAGTAGTCTTGATGTGTGCCATACCGCTGCCCCAGCTGAAGCCGATCTGCTCATCGCTTCTTGCTTTGGAAAGCAAAGTGCGGATGTCAGCCACCGAATTGTGTCCAAGCACCAGCTTTTCTGCTTGCAGAGTATTGATGCTGGTGCTGGCGACGGCCATGCGTCCGCCGTCAGTGCCTACGAGTCGCAGGCGGTCCCCGGTCAGGTGGAACAGCACGCCTTGCGGAAGCTTGGAATCGCTACCGAGACCCGCGACGCCTGAACAAGCAGCATCAAGAAGGTACTTGAACTCATCGGCGGCAAGGTCGAACTTGCCAGTCGTTTGGCCTGTCTTGGCGGCTTGGCGTGTCACCGGTGCGAGCGGGCCGTCGCAGTTGATGGAGAACCGGCTTCCGTCAAGTTTGATGTTGAGGAAGTTGCCCTTGCGTTGCATTTCGACCAGAGAACCGGATGCGAAGCTTCGCATGATGTCGCTCAGTCGCTTGGCAGAGACACCAATTTCCCCACGCTCACGAATAGTGGCAGTCGAGGCGGTGCAGATGTCCGAGTTTTCGTCTGATGTATTGAAGTGGATCTGTGTGCCTTCACCAGCACGGATTGTCAGGTTCGCGTGTCCGTTACGGGACTTCGTTCTGCGCTGAGCTACCGACATGAGGGGTGCAATCGCCGCGAGGAGGTCTTCACGGGTGGTGGTGATGTGCATGGGATCATTCCTGGTGGGTTGGCCGGGTACGTCCATCCGGCGGCACAGGAGTTCCTGTTCGTGACCAGCGATGGAGAGAGGACAGCGCTGGCTGGTGTCCTCACTCTGCCGTCGATCAGACCTACGAGTGCGGCGTGCGCACTTCTTGCTGCTTTGTTGGCGGAGCCACGCACTTCTCAAGCAACCCGGTGTAGTCCTGCCTGCCCACGCTCAGGGTTAGCCACCCCATGCGCTCGACACATTCAGCCGTTGCTGCCAGGTCTGGATGCGCGGACCAGAACTTTTGGGAGGGCATACCGGAAGGCCGGGCAAAGTCCACATACGACATGCAGACTTCGCGAAGCCCCGTCTTGCACTGCGCGTTGACCCAGTTCGTCCACACCAGATTCTGTGCTCCCAGTTGTTGCCAGTGGTGATTCCATGCCAGCGCAGAAACAGTCAGCAGTACCAGTAGGATGTGGCGTACCCATCGGCCGATGCGTCGCTCCCGGGCAGTCCAGTTTCCGCCGTGGACCAAGGCGACAAGCAGTTCGTTCATCCGACCTTCCGCGATGCTTCGGCAAGCATGTCCCACTGACGCGGCTCGCACTCAGTGGTGTGCAGACGCTGCGACAAGGCAATGCATGGCAGCTCGGGGTGCGCAACGAACTTAGCCGCGCTCTGTACGCGCGAGAGGGGCACGGCTACTCGCATCCTGGTCAGGTCGAAGATCTCCACGGTCGGGGCCAGGCCAACAACGAGCCTTTCCACGGCTGCTCCGATGTGGAAGTAGCCATCCTCCAAGGTCCAGGAATTCTCGCGTAGGCAAGCTAGCTTGACCTGACGCTCAAACAGCCTCTGCTTCAGCGCCATCAGGCGGCCTGCTTCGACCAGATCCTCTTTGGACTCCATAGGCTCGAAGAACAGATTGCCGTTGTGGCCGTCCAGTACGTACAACCCCGTCAAGCCCTGCTCGCGTGAGTACCCGTGTAAGTGACCTGCTCGCAGCACATAGGTGCAGGGTCCGATGATCCATTGCAGGATGGCCTGGTGGCGCCAGAGGCGGCAGTTTAGTTCTGTGGTGGGCGCGCTGTTCAAGTTGGTCAGTACCGTGGAAACTCGGTACGTATAGGCTGCACCGCCCATCGCGGCTTGGGAAAGCGGGTTTAGGGGGTCATTGGGCGCGACAGGTCAGCACTGTCGAGATTGCGCCACTGGCCACCCAATTGTCATTGAGACTGACGACTGCGCCGCGATGTACAAGGCGATCTAGCCAAATAGTCCTTACCCCTTCCTTGTCCACTTCCGAGCCGAGGATATTCGCGACCGATGGGATTGAGCTGCCCTGTCGACGCAAGACCACTGTCTGTTCGTTGACCATCACGTCGTAGTTTTCGCTATGCCGCATGTCTGATCTCTGCCTTAGTTGCTTGGCGGTAGTCGCGGCCCTGTATTCCTTGGCGCGCAGCAAGCCTTTCCACGAACTCATTGATGATCCGGTCGAGGTGCTTGTAGTCATCGAGGACTTCTTCCGGCTCAAGAAGATCGATGGCTTCGAACTCTGAAACTTGCTTCCATTGGCAGACCTGCGCCTGATACTCATCCAGCGATCCGCCAAGATGTACGAACTCTACGTGTACCTCGCTGGTCTGCTGGGGGCGCAATGTTCGCGCAATCGCCTGTCGCTCTGTCTTGGAATTCCAAGCACGAACAGCGAGGAGGACGTAGTTGGCTTGGTACAGATTCAGTCCCGTTTGCCCTGTCCCGTAACTGGCAACAAGGACCGATGCTGGGCCGTAGCGGAACTCCGAATTCATCCTGCGAGTCCGAGACTTGATGCTGCTTTTGCCGTGGAACGGTACCGCGTGGACACCACGGTGGTTCAGTTCTGCTGCAATCCGCTCGCTCATCTCCGGACCATCGACATACAGCAAAATCTTGCGACCCTCGGCAGCTAGATTGCTCGCCCTCTCGATCAGGTATCGCTCTTTGCTGGTCATCGGCATATAGCTGCCGAAGTATTCGTTCTTGTAGCTGGGCTGGTTGCCGGCCTTGAGTACTGCGCTGATGCGGGCCAACAGCGCAACCATATTGAGACTGCTTCTACCCTGCTCGGAATCAGCTTTCATCCGGCGGTAGCGCTCGCTGAACTCATCGGCCACGGTCAAGAAATACGCAAGGTGGTCGTGATCCCAATCCAGCGTTGTGATGCTGCTAGTACAGACCGGCGCCTTAAAGTGTTTGGAAACATCCGGCTCGGCCACAATGCGCCGCTTAAGCACTGGCGCAAGCCACTCACGCAGCCGTTGGATGTTGTTGATCTTCGGCACTTGCCTTTTGCCGCCACTGGTCAGGCCGTCGATCCACTCAGCGGTAACCCACTCAAACACGCAATGCTGTTCGCTGAAGCGATCAACGGCGCGTTCGCAATAGTCCATGGACGTGAGCAAGCGCGGCTCGATGTATAGACCGCGGCGACCGTATGGATTGACCGCGTTGTTGTTGCCAACTGCCCATCCGACCAAGCCCAGCAGATCCTGCACCAGATTTGGAATAGGTGTTCCAGTGAAGACATATCGACGCTTGGGCGAGAGCTGCCAGACCGCCTGAGTGCGCAGACTTTCTTCGGCCTTCAGTGCGTGACCTTCGTCACAAGCAACGGTATTGAATCGGCGGCGCAGCAAGTGGGAGAACGTCCGCTTGCGACCGGGAAGCTGTTTACGGAGAGTGTTGTAGCTGACAATGTTGAGCACCTTGAGCCTGCGTGCGTCTGCCTCCGTTTCGATCACCTGCCACAACGATTCATCAATTGCAGCTGCCTTGAGCTGATCGGTGTATTCCTCAATCAGGTGTGGCTCCACGACCACCGCATTCCTAAGGCCGCCCATCATCGCGACGGCCGCACTGATGTAGCTCTTGCCGCAACCCATCTCGCCGGCGAATACGCCGCCGCGGCTGGTGGTGATCTCCATCGCATCCTCGCGCTGGAAATCCCAAAGTCCCATGGCGTCGAGACCTACCCCCCGGAACCGGGCTTCGCGGCAACGCGCAAGAGCGGGGAATGTCGTAAGCCGACCGGGATGGGCGTCGGTCCAGCCCGCGTCGGCCACGGCAGTTTCAATGTCGAACTTCTTGGCGCACTCCGCCGGCTCCATCACCAGTGAATGCTGACCGTCTTCCGTAAGGAAGGTGTACTTGTAGCCGTCCCAATGGAGAGACACTGAATCGCCTCGCCGAATGACTGGGCCGACCCATACTTTCGGGTTGACGATGACATTAGCTTTTGCCATGGCCTGGACAATGCCAACCGACGTGCAGACCGCATCCGAGCGAACAACGTGCCGTAAAGGCGTGCGATCGATCCGCACACGGCGAGCCATACGACGCATGTAACCCATCAAGCCGGGATCCACATCCGGGCTTCCGCCCAGGTCAGCAATCCGGGTGACGGTTGCTTGCAGCGCGGCCACCGGGTCATCCTGCATTAGGTAGGCGCCGATGATCAGTGCGCCCTCCCCCAGATAGTTCACGCCGCGCGGGTATCGGTGCTGCTCCGAGCGAGTTACAGGGCCACGGAGCAGACCATTCATCACCTTTGCTTGTACCAGCCCGCAGCTGAAACCCAGGCGTATGTTCCGGCCAGCGCGGAACACGCGCACGGCCTTGTCGCCAGTCACCGGCAGGTGGATGCACTGGACTGCACCTTCACTTCGGCGCAAGGCCAGTTGCTTGGGTCCGCGGCGCTCTTTTCGCCAACCCGAGCCCAGGTTGAGATCTGGGAGGACATCTGCAAGCTCCGACATCACTACCTGGACTGGCAACTGATTCATTGGGGCGCCGAAGACGATCAAGCTGACCTCTATCGCGGTACCCTGGTCGATGAAGCTGCGAGCCGGTAAGTCAACGAGCGCATGAAATCGAGCACTTGATTCGTGCTGATTCCATGCTTGGTGAGCGTAGGTGGTTGGCAATAGCACCACTCCGATCTCTGCTGCTTCCAGAGCCTGCGCCAGCGCATACGGATGCGACATGGCTGAGGTATTGGGTCCGAAGCGACCGTATGACGTGCAGGCGTAGTCCATCATGTGGACGCTCTGCAGGTGCACTGAGAACGGTGGATTGGCCAAAGCAATGTCGTATCGCTTAGGCCGTACATCTGTCATGTCGGCGCATAGAAGGTCGTGCTCGACCCCGGCCGCTTCGAGCGCCTTGCCCAGTGCGTCCAAGCTTTCGCCATGGATGTCGAATCCTGCGACCTTGTGTTGGTCTGCGCGGGCAAACTGAATCAGGGATCCCTTGCCGATGGAGTTGTCGATCACGCTGACCTTGCAGCCAGTGCGCTGGCGAATGCTGTCCATCTCTGGAATGAGGATGCGCCACATCAGGGCCGCTACATCATCCGGAGTAAAATACTGCGCCAAGCACTCGCGACGGGCTGCAGCGAGACCACCAAGCGATCCTGGGCGTTCTTTGGTTTCGCCTAACGACTTGATGTTGCGAAGGCTGTCGAACCAGCAGGGAGAGGTAGCGGCATTGGTTTCCATGCCGTTATCCTGCGGTGCTGGATTGATGCCGGATGCGGGCGCAGACTTCCTGCGTCCTTCGACCTAAAAGCTCCACGCGCTGGGGGAACGAAAGATTGAGCAAGGACCTTCCGCGATGCAGTCGATGTCATGACGGACTGGATCGGGAGGACGAATGAAGGTGGTCCTCCTGGAACACAACTCACCCACCGGCTGTTGAGAGCACTCTGATCCCACTGCGGGCCAAGATTCTGCAGGATAGCCGGCTGATCAGACGCGCTGGCGCTCAACGCGTGTCGAGATCCCCGGCTCAAATGCTTGGGCTCACACACTGTGCGAAGGGCGAGTTTTGCGGACCGCCCCTAGCCCAACTTAGCCAGCTCGTCTTCAAAGTACGCTAGTGCTTCTTCACCCGCGAGACTTGGCCTGATGTGGACTTTCTCCACTGACAGAAACCCACTTTCCCGGATAAAGACGAAGCCCAAGTCCTCGAGCGCTTGGGCCGTCTTCGAGATGGCGATGCGAGTGCATCCCTGATGCTCGATGCACTCGGACAATAGGCGTCGAGCGGCCGGCCCCATCCGCTGCAGCTCTAGTGCCGACGTACGCACATCCTCTATCGATTCATGTCCTAGCAGCAGCATTTGTCGTCCTCAGTCCTGCGGTGGCCACTCTCCATTTCTGACGAGCATTTCGTACCAAGTACGCATACCACTGTCCACAGGTGCATAGTCTCCGCGTGCGGATTTCCATATCAGTGGCGGATCGATCTCGCGCAGCCTTTCGATGGCATTTCGCGCAGCGCCCGCCAGCACTTGCTTACCTTGCGCCTTGGTGTATTCCTCCAGCGCTTTCACATCGAAGAGCTTTCCCGTCCTTCCGTGTGACAGAACGCGCGTTAGCACCGCACGCTGCAACTTGGTCAACCCAAGGTACGCGGTTTCGTACAGTGCGAACTGCTCTTCTTCATACTCATCCGCCAGCTTGTCGAACTGGTCGTGCAGATCCTTTTTGGTTTTCGGTCCCAGGATGCCGGTGAGCGTGTTGAATTTCTTGAGGAATGGCTCGGGCCTATGGTGGAACTTCATGAACGCCTTGTAGAAGCGCTCGTTGTCCGGCTGCAATTCCGGCTTCTCTACCGCCAGCAGGCCGGCGTAGAAGTCGGTGAACGCCTTGTCCAATAGCGGAAGCGTCGTGATATCTGAGCCGAAGAATGGTGTCGCGTTGCCGTGCACTAGTCGCAACAGCTTGTCCCTGTCGGATCCCGACATCACAAGGATCAGGTTCCGTGCACCAGGCCTGTTGATCGTGTCCCTTGCAGACTTGAGCCCAAACATGAGGGTCATGCCGCCTTCGTACTTGATGACGTGCTGTGCTTCGTCGACGATGAATACCACCGGCTTGCCGGCTCGCTTCTGCAACTCCTGCAATGCATCGGCCACACTTGCTCCAGGATCCTTGCCCACGGCATCGAGGCTGAACTCCACCCCGTGGATGGAAACCTTAGTCAGTCCTGCTGCTTTAGCTACTTTGGCGATCTTCCCCTGCTGCTGTGCCAAGGCGTTGGCAATCGTGAAGGAAATCAGATCTACCGGATCGGCATCCTGTTTCTTCCACAGGTCGACGTACAGCACCAGCGCGCCTTTTTGCTCCAGCGCTGGGGTGAGGTCTTCTTGCAGGAACGTACTTTTGCCAGTGCGCCGCGGTGCTCCCAGGAACAGGGTGTCAGTAGCAAACATGCTCTGCCCTAAAAGCTGCTGAGTCAGCTCAGCTGCGAACTCAGGACGGGGAAAATGTTGATCCATTAGGGATTACCTCGCTCGTTGTGCCGACACGTTAAATTAACCACAGGCCACGCTTTAGGGTGTTAAAGCCGCCCTAGCGTGTACTTTACACTTTAGAGTCGCCTCATACGTTAATTTAACTTTAACCGCCGTTCTGAAAACCGCTTTTACACTCTTTTGCACGTGTACCCATCGCTACCTCGCAGCTGGCGCTCCTGTGCAGCGAATCGCCTGAGAAGATGCCGGGCAGCCAAAATGTTGCTCAGATGGGCTTGCAATCCATGTAGGCCCGGTCAGCATGCGGCGCCCATAGTGCGTTCGCTGCCTGTGCGAGGGCTTGGTTAGGCGTCGGATGGGAGGGAACCGCATCGGTGTCGCTGCGCATGGTTGGCTCCTGTTTGATCAAACCAGCCTGCCATGTCCGCTCACTACACCTATGGAGTGTCGTGAACCTGCGTCGGGGCGCCGCCGGGGCCTCGCCGCCCTACCCCTGAAACGCAACGGGCGGCCCGTATGAACAGGCCGCCCGTCTGAACTCTTCGAGGGCTTCCGGTACTCAGCCTTCCTTCTGCCCTGCTCGGCGGCCCTCCGGCTTCAACTCCTGTCCGGCCTGCACCTTCGCCAGCACTTCATCGCGAGCTGCCGTCAGCTCCTGCAGGCGCTCTGGCGAAGCCTGCGACTGACCGAGCGCCCGGCCGATGAAGCGGTTTCCCGTCATGTTGGCGAAGACGCCCTCCCAGAAAAGCGGCACGCCACTCACGTCATCGCCTGCACGCGCCAGCAGATAGACGCTCAGGTAGTCCTGCTCCAGATCCTGGGATTCGCCGTTGCGGAAACGGGCAAACGCATTGCCCGTAACCGGTGCCTGATGACCCGTCAGCAGGCCCGCCGCGCCCGAGAGCAGGTCGAACTTGCGGCCCTGCTTTTGGTTCTGACCCTGATGGTCGAGGATCACGCGAGCCAAGTAGCGGCTGACGTAGGTGCGGATCTCCAGCGGACTGCTGGCATAGCTGTCGATGGCGTTGCCCAGCAGCAGCGCAGTGCCCTGCGTGGTGGTGGGAATCGGCTTCGGGATATACATCACGTTGAACTTGCACGCGTTGACCGGGGTGACTTCCACGGTGGCCTCTGCGCCGTCACGCAGGTAAGTGACCTGCAGCGGCTGGCCGACCTCGGCCTCATCCGCGAACACCTCGTCGAATCGCTCGGTAACCTGCTCGAGTTTCCGGGTCTGGAGTGCCTTGCCGTTGAAGGCGACCAGCTCATCGAAGTCTTTCAGACCAGAGGCAGCGGCCGGGGACCCTTCTCCCACTCCGAAGATCATCGGGCGGTTTTCCATTGACCCAACCTGCGTGAAACCCAGCGCCGGTCCGGTCGTCTGGCCGCAAAGCTCCACATTGGCTTGCGCCAGCGGCCACGCGGCACTACTGATCTGGCCCCAGCGGCTGATTTCCTCGCGGGGCTGCACCGTAGCTCCGGAAGCGGTCAAGGAAGTCAGCGAGAAAGCGGCAGAGACGGCAAAAAGTGTGATGCGGTTCATTCGTCAGGTCCTTGAAAGTTCGGAAGCGGTTATCGGCCGGTGTTGAGGGAAATGAACTCGCTGAGGTACTCGGCGAACTCGGGTGAGAAATGGAACTCGTACTTCGACACCATCACCCTCAGCTGGAATCCACAGACGGAAATGATGCTTGGGCTCCGAGAAATTGCACGCGTCTGCTGCTGCAGGTCGTCGTAACTGGGAATGGCTGTGGGCTGGCTCTTCGCGGTGTTGTGGTTGAAATGGACCACAACTTCTTGCAGTACTGATATCTTTTTGCGGAGCCATGCGACGGTGTAATAGTTGTAGTTGTTGCACTTGCTGAACTTCTTGTCGCTGCTGTCAATGGTCGGGCGATAGTCCAGCACCACGGCACCTGAGCGATGGACAACTTCCTTGCGGTCGATGAGGAACTCGCTGACGAAGCGAGTGGCAAGCTGGCGGTTGGCTTCGTTCTCGGCATCCTCGACCGGCAGCAATACGTTCAGGCCGTCAATAGCGCGATGTACTGCAGCCTTGATGTCCACACTGGGAAGATCCGCATCCCAGCGACAGGCGAGGCTTTCGATAAAGCCGCGTTTGACGTCACAGTCATCAAGACTGGGGCGTATACCGAACCGCGTACGATTTTCGAGGAACGCGTCATGGAGCCGGTCATAGGATTCTTTGGCAGCCTTCTCAAAAAACCTGAGTGGATCGAATTGCTGCAGAGTCCAACGGCCCTGGATGACATGTAGGCGGTCAGCAAACGCGACCGCCTCATCCCTGAGAGATTCCAAAGCAGATGCAATGTCGTTACAGGATTGATCGAAGGCAACAGCGTTCATGCGTGTGCAACTGAGTTCGTTGAATGAACTCAGTATGCAAATCTGCAGCGCATCCCCTATCAGGCGCGTACTTCTTGCAACTCTCTCGAATCCACTGTCCGACTTGATCGACGTCCAACGTCAAGTTGATGGCATCACTAGCGCTTGCGAGTGGCCACCGCGATCGGGAGCTGGCCAGGAAAAGGCCGCTGTATCACTTCGATGTCCCACGAACTGGGTAACAAGCTGCGCTCAAGAAGAATGGCGTCATTGAAGGACGCCAATGCCTTCTCATAGCTCTTCGACCACACCAATACGTTGTCCAGCACCACGGACTGCGGGCTTGGGGTACCCGGGTCCGGGCGGCGGCCGTCCATCGCAAGGATCCACTTGGTCAGTGCGGATGTCAGTGCGCCGAGCGACAGTACGCGGATGGCCAGCGCCGTGAACGCTCGCTCTCCAATGATCCTGGCGGCGTCAGCAAGCGAGATTTCGTCCAATGCAGACTTGTCCCACTGCTGCAGTTCGTCGGCGGATAGAGCCTTACGTGCTAACACAAACTCTTCGCGGTAGAACTGGCTCAGTACCCGCAGCCGGCGCCAGGCGCCGGCAGGATCGCAGGGTGCCATAACGTCCAGCGCGGTCTTGGCAAACCTGGCCATCAGCTCATTCATCATGGCCGTGGCGATATGCCGGCGGTCAACAAGCTCGATCACCACCACATCCTCGCCGGCCTCCGGCGCAGGGGACAGGGGCATGAGCGGAGGAATCGAGAACCCTTCGTCCTTGCCATCTCCCTTCCAGTACAGCGTGCCGCTCACCTCGACTGGCACGGCCTCCCAGGCCGCGGTCGGCAGGTCCACGTCCTCCGCCGGATAAGGATGCATATAGACCCTGATCGGCGGGGTGGCCTGCAAGAGACTGTCGGTGAGCGAGGCGCTCCGCCGGCCCACGTGGTGGGCATAGCCCTCCCATTCTCGTTGGGCCAAGTCCCCCAAGACAGCCACAATGCGATCAGCCATTTCGGTAGGGGTTTTGCCGCGGGCCGCCGCCCCCTGCCCCAGCAAGGTGACATCGTGGGCAATGTCGCGCAGCACCTGGTAGCGGGCCAAGAACCAGGCTTGCCCTGGGTCGTGAATCGCGGTGGTGGGCTCGGCCTGGTCCAGCGTGTTGTCTGCGCTCATTTGTCTTCTTTGTACTGTCTAAGCCTGAGCGGCCAAGGATACGGGGCAAGGAATACAGCCAACAATGGTGAAAACACCCCTTCATTTCTGGGATTCGTTACACAAGCTCGACCCTAGGCTAGTTTTCCCAACATCCAGGGCAATCCAATGAAGAAGACCAAACCCCAATGGCGCGGCCTAATCGGCGCCGGCGTCGTCATGTGCTCTGTCCTGGGCGGCGGCGTATACCTGATCCACTCCATGGGCTCCAACGCCGAAGGCAGCGATGGGAACCCCCTGGCCCCTATTGCCCGGCTCTTCGGCCTGTCCCCAAAAGACTACTCCCCCCCGCCGCTGACGAGCCCCATTCCCGACTACCGGCAGCCGACCGGCGGCGCTGAGACCTCCGGCGACTCCGCGTCGCTGGCCAATACCCTCGACAAGGTGGACCTGGGCGGCTTGATTAGGTCCAAGGCTGAGATCCGCCGCGACTCTCAGGAAGCGGTGGGCGCCATCCTTGGTTCTGCGCAGGTGGTCGACGGGGACACGATCGATGTCGCGGGTCAGCGGATCCGCCTGTACGGCATTGACGCTCCGGAGCTGGCTCAGAACTGCATGCATGCGACTGGCCAATGGGATTGTGGCCGCCGGTCGGCCCTGTGGCTGCAGCAGCTCATCAGCACCAACGAACTCTCCTGCATCTCCAAGGGAAGCGATCGCTACGGCCGCATCGTGGCCACATGCACGATGGGCGACCTTGATGTGGCCTCGGAGATGGTCAGCAACGGCTGGGCGCTGGCCTATCGCTCGATCACCAAGACCTATGCGATCACCGAAGGCAAGGCCAAACGCAATCATCTGGGATTGTGGGACAGCCAGTTTGCCAACCCTTGGGATTTCCGTCAGGAGAAATGATGCGCAAAAGGCCCGGGAGTTCCCGGGCCTTTTTATTTAGGGCGGCTCCCCGTACAAGGCTACGTTGCAACGCTGAGTTGGAACGAACCACGCAAACTGTCCAGTAGGCGTCGAAAATATGTCGCAAACAGAAGCAGTTCTGCATCGACGTGGGCCTGCATGTCGTCCTGGCCGTCAGGAAGCTCAGTTTCAACCAGCACGGAAAACTTGCTCACCGCTAGCGATTCATCCAGCACGAACTCGTAGTCATCGCCCACGCTTGCGGCGAGTCGGGAGACCTTCATGCCGGCTTCGAGGTGTTTGGCCACCTCTTCCGAGTGAAGATCCACACCCTTGATTCGCACGCTCGCCGAGTCCGGCCCCTTCAGCACGCACTCATCGCCCAAGGTCCACAACTCAGGCAGATTCCCACTGGCAAGCCACTCAGTCATCCGGCTCGCCGGCAGGTCCGGTGACGATAGAGGAATCGCCGGAAACGAACCTATCGCGGCGCGAACGTGAGATACGACAGTCTCGGCGGTCTTTCGACTACTGGTGTTGACAACAAAGAAATGTCGCTCCTGATCGATTAGCGCGAAAGCCTTCTTCTTGACAGTGAAGGAGCGAGCCATCAGCTCCGCAACTACCTCCTCCTTCAAGCGCTTTCGCATTCGCCCACCTGGCCTGCGACCCTCCTTGTCCTCGTGCTCCTTTACTTTTGCTTCAAGCCGCTCATCCACCACGGCAGGCGGCACGATGCGCGACTCGGTTTGTACTGCAATCAGAATTAGCTCACCGGTTCGATAGGCGAAAGGCGCGTCATCCATGTACACAGGCGGCACGAAACCCTCACTCGACATCGCCGACGGCTCGCACGGTTTGAACGGCAGCTCGGCAAGCATGGCTTCGAGCGGAGTGAAATCAAGCCCTGGCGGGTAGCTAAAAACGATGGCCTTCGAAAAGTGCATTTGTGCCTCTGTGATGCGATGGTGATACTTAGCGCGGGATCGACATGCCTGGTGGCTGACCGCGACGCTCCATCTCGATGCGATCGAACGGATCGACAGGAATCGCTTCGCGAGCCTGCGCCAAACGCTCCTGTTCTTTGCGCGCCTCTACAATGACTTGCATCGGGGTGCGGCCGTTGATGGTGGGGAGGATGTGCTGAAACAGCGCCGTATCAGGAATGGCCGTCGGATCCTGACCGTATGCGGTGAAGTCGGTGCCCTTCAGGCGCGTCACCGCCAGGAAGCGGACGGCGAAATCCAGCGCCTCGGCGTCGCTCGCCGGCAGTGCCGCGTAGATCTGCTTCAGCGAGTCCAGGGCTACGTCAATATTCGGGGCGTTGATGGTGAGCGTGAAGGTCGGATCGCCCTCTGCAAACTGTCCAAGTTCCGAGAGGGCGGCGACGCGGCCCGGATGGTTGTTCAACTGAGTCAGCGGATCGATCGACGTCACCTCCGATGCCAGTCCCGCAGTGTCCTTGATGTTGGATAGGCGATTGACGGCTACCGCCGACCTCGGCGCGAGTCTGCTGAGTAGATTCTGGGGTGTGTGCTCTCCGGAACTCGAAGACAAGGATTGGTGCACCGCCAGCGTACCGGCGAGGCCAACAAATGCCACCAAGCCGATGATGTAGCCGCGGCTCCAGGTAATCGTGTTCACTGCGACGTCCTGGCGCTGCCCATCCCAGTCGCCGTCATCGCCAGCTGTCCACGGATGTGGGCGGATGCGGCTTCCAGCAGGTTGAGCTGGGTGATGTCACCCGCTTGCCACTTCGGCGCCGCGAGAAAAACTTTACCGTCCGCACCGGTCAGCTCCAGCATTGCCGCATCCAGCACCGGCTTGATCTCCTCCGCTCCCTTGGCCACGCCACTGAAGTAGCTGAAGACCTCAAGGTCTGCGGTCTGGCCAGGCAGCAGCGGCTTGTCGAACTGTTTCTCCACGCGCTGGCTCAGCCACGGGGTCAAGCTGCCATCAGGTCCGAAATTGACCATCATCACCGCCTTCGAGACGGGGACGTCCAGGTTGTTCTGAACAGTCAACTTCAGGCGAAGCGCTAAAGATCCTGCAGCTTCCGACAGCGACGCACTTGCGTTCGCATAGTCGGCTTTGATCACGGTGAAGTTGGCCATTTTAGTGCCAATCTCCTCTGCGGCCTTCTGGCGGCGGCGCAACTCGACCAGTTGTTTGTCGTAGGTCGCAAGCTGAGTCTTATAGTTCTGGCGAAGCTTGCCGGCCAACACCAGCAGTTCGTCTTTACTGAGGTTGTCGACTAACGGCTTGACTGTACGAAATGCTTCTTCCTTGGTGGGCATACGGCCCTTGGCCGCCTGCTCCATGATCAGCTGCGGGTCGATGCTGAAGCGCGCGACGTCGGCTAGTGCGACATCAAGCTGGTCTAGCTCCGCTCGATCGGTAAGGTTTACGCGGATCTTGTCAACGGAGTCAAGCAGTGCCTCCTGCGACGACGCGTCGATCAAGTTCCGATCGGACTTGTTGCAGGAGGCCACGCCAAGGGCGATTGCGCACATCACGGTGCAGGTGCGGGCTTTGTCGAGAATGGACATGGTTTTAACTCGTAGAGGTGGACGCCTTTCGGGCGTGTTTAATTTGTAGGTCAACCGAGGTGTTGCCACGATAGGTG
>JAAIGF010278260.1_pt1 | contig 22429 bp, 30 predicted proteins | sample 6487441 | NCBI WGS metagenome assembly JAAIGF01 (sample SAMN13974129, study PRJNA590717) | phyllosphere metagenome | biome: pepper field; feature: multiple bacterial spot infested pepper fields; material: pepper leaves; isolation source: leaves from pepper fields | host: Capsicum annuum ... | reverse complement strand
CCGTCGACTACAAACCGAACCACATCTCCGATCTTCATCTAAACCTCCTTCAAGAATCTTGTTGACCCGTTCTAACAAACTTACCAAAAATGTCAACAGATTTAATTCCGCCTACGTTTTTTCAGACCATAAATACAATTAACCAAGGACTAAACTCTGCGGCTAACAATAACCCTTTAAACGTAGGTAACAAAATGTATATATCTCGCTATGATAGCCTCCAGACGGCTATCTCTTTTAACCGTGCCACCAACGTAGATCAATTGATCGAGGACGCGGAAAAGCTTTACAATTTCTTCAACAAGAAAAATATTTCGATCAGCCTTCGTGATTACTATATGAAGATGCCGCTGGTTCACTATAACTTCCAGCTTGAAACACTTCTTAAGATTGATGATTATGAGTTTCAAAAGTATTTCCTAATGACCGGTAGGCAAGTTGGCGGTACCACGATGGCGTTGGTCTACGCGGCGCATTGCGTCTGCAACCTAGGAAAGAACGTTGTTTTTGTTACGAACAGAAATGCTGTTGCAAAAATTCGTATGGAATCTTTTTTGGCGTTGGACAATCGTATTACGAAAATCAAGGGAACTACTGCGGGTTACGGTATTAATACCGTTCAATTCGTAAATCCAAATGACGCTCACCCTATTAACGAAGATACCATCATTATTGTCGAGGAAGCAGCATTCATCAGTTATAAGGATTTAGACGCTCTTAACAAGCGGATCGAACATTCGAAGAAGGTTATCTACGTAAGCTGTCTATCGCGCGACTCTAACAATTTTATGAATAAGCGCCTTGAACAGGATAGTTCGGACGAATGGGTGATCAAGCTTCCTAGTACATTGCGCCTATCCCCTGAACAGATTTCAGGAATGAAGGACAGGCTATCCGCTGAAGACTTCGCGCTGGAAGTTACCCTAGAGCCGCTTAGCTAATCTTGATTGGGGGAAGTCGCGCGCAATTTCGGACGCGGCTTCCCTGTCAAGTATAAACCATCTAAAACGCGAAGTATAAACGATGTGGTCGTAGGTTGACGTCAAAAACAGCCTACCCCATTCGTTGCCTTGTTCGTCAACCAATGTAAAGGGCAATGGCGAAGGCATATCTGAAAGGATAGGAACGACTGGCGGTGCTGAGCTTTTTAGATAGCCGAGATGTTCGGCGTCGGCAAACGGTTCTTCATCCAACATAATCTTTCTGCTGGATTCGGGGCAGTTCACAGTAAGATACAAGATTTGTTCGGTTGTTAGTTGTTCAATAAAACAGGGATCGTCCAACTTTCTTGTTTCCTTTTTTCCCGCAGCCGTTTATAATGTCAATAAATATCTAAAAACCAATCGGAGACAAATGTCAATGTCGCAATTTGAAAAAGCCCTTCAGGCTGCAAAAGAATACATCGAAGTACCGGATTATATCGAAAATTGTGCTGATGCTGTTCGCTATGATTTCCTTCACGGCCCTGCTGTAGCGCTTATCCCTAAAGGCGATATCACACAGTTCACTAGCGATGATTTGTATGGCGACAGTACCTTTAGATCGGATTTCGAAGAAGAAGCCAAGCCCGAAGATAAAGTTGTGATGGTGTTCAAGGGCGTCGTTTCTGACACGCTAGAAGAATTCATTTCCAACCTTCCTTCTTCGCTTTACTACGACGTTGAGTCTGGTGAAATTCTTGAAAGCGAGCCAGAGGGCGAAACTTACGAAGATGATAACCCGGATTATAACCCTGAAGATCCTGAATCCGAAGAATACGTTTCGGTTTATAGCGAACCAACAGAATATTTCGAGATTTCAGGCAAAGATCTTGTACGTGCCGTCTTCGGCAAGACGATTGCCAACAACCTTTAATAAAAGGCGGGAAACCGCCTTTTTCATTTTTTGGGGTATATTATGCGCGTCGAAGTCATCCAGCCGGAAAATTGGGACAACTTTGGGGATTATACAATCTCCAACGACAATGTAGCTATGTCGTTTCCCGTCCTAATCCCGGAGGATGGCTTGGTTATCAATGTTGAGCACACCGGGAAGAACAATCAAGAAGGTTCGATATGGGCGCGAATTTCCGATGAGCCTTATGGCCAGCCGCTTCTTTATCCGAACCCGGCGTACAACACCTTCTCTCTTACTCGCTTCCGCCGCGAGATAAAGATTACCAGAACCCACATCGATAACTACGAATGGCAGGTTCCGGCTAATAATCTGATTTACATCGGCTTCTTCAATGCCGAAAACAAAGTTAACTTTTTCAGCTTCTTTGTTGACGAAACCAATCCAACCGATTGCTTATGCAAGTGAAGCCCTGATTTCGGCAATCCTTGCAGGTTCTTCTTCAAACCTTGCGGATTGCTGATCGAATGGCTTGTCGAGATCGTACAGGATCCCTTCAATTTCTCCATCCGTGTCAAAGATATCGTTCGTTAGCGCATATTCCTTGGCGGCTTTGAGGAACTTCTCTTTGTTGAACTGGTCGAAATACTCGGCGTAATGTTTAGGAACCGATACTTCGAGGTCGGTCCGGTCCGCATTGGCGCGAATATGGAATGGCAAATCTTCAAGAAGACGGTCCCCAACGTGATAACCATCGAGGATAACATAATCGAGAACCTCGTGGAGTTCGCCATTATTGTCGCATTCAATGAAAACGTACTTCGTCACGCCATTCTCCTTCGATTTGGTAATGTCTAAAACTAACATTAAAAAGAGTGATGTCAATCTTATTTTTGTTGACATCGGGTGACTTACCTCTTATGTTGTCGGGTAGTGCTATTACCAAAGGAGATATTATGCTTTACGGCTTGACAATGAACAATGAAGGTCCAGTCACGACCGTTATTGCTGCCGCCGACACTGTTCAAGAAATGGCGTCTTTTCAGAAGAAGGCCGAGAAGTTCAGTAACCTCTTTATCAGCGTTGGCGAGGTAGACTTCTACCAGAAGATTATGCGTTTTTCCGAAATTTACGGTATGCCCGTAACCTTCACCCATCGCACCCTAAAGGATCAAGAAGAGTTCGTAGCTCATATGGGCCTCCTTCTTGAATCCGATATCGTTATCCAGAACAAGTCGCGACGCCTTGCCGTTGACGAAGAAGAATATCATCGTCAGATTGAAGCGCAAGCCTATCGCGAAGCCCGCTATGACGAAATCGAAAAGGGCATCCCCAACACCGCGAAGCGCGGGAAGACCCTTGCGGAACTAGCCGGTATCGACAAGGAAGATAAGTGGTCGGAAACCGTTTCCGACGAGTCCAAGATTACCGCCGCTATGTACGCGCAGCATCGCCGTAAGGAAGGCAAGCTTACCGGCAACTCGTTCAAGGAAATCAAGGACGGTCTTATGATCGACCGTATTACCTACGAGTTTGACGAAAATGGCAAACCTAAGATTTCGGTCGACGTTGCCAAGTTTACCGAACAGGACAAGAACAAGCAGCAGGTTCCTGAAGAGCTTGACCTTTCGCCTGAAGGTATGGCGGCTTTTGTTTTCGGTGAAGAAACGCCGAAGCGCGTAGAAGGCGCGATTTATCTCGAAGATGCCGAACGCCTGCTCGATATGGAAAATATGGACCTTGTTCACGAAATTTCGAACAAGCTCAATCTTCCGGTTGATCAGCTTCCGAAGGCAATGGCCCTAAAGCTTACTTCGGACACCGCAACAGGTATCTATTTCCCGGACGGAACGCTTGTTACGCACGACGATTTCCGCGAAGGTATCAATATCGGCGCTATGATGGTTGGACCGGTAATCCAGTTTATGACCCCGGACTCATCCAACCCCATCTCGGTTGGCGAAATCGAAAAAGACGGCGTTCGTTACTTCCTCGTAAAGTAATCGGAATCAAAAAGGCCACCATTTAGGTGACCTTTTGAAACAGCCTTGGGTAACTTATTAGGCCCCAACGCCTCTGCTCCAAAAGGTCACCTAAATGGTGGCCTTTTTCTATTATTTAGTTCAGACCAAAGCCGCGTCGAGTTCCTTTTCAACAAACTCCCAAAGATCTTGATCTTCAAGGCCGCGCGAACGAAGTGTTTGGCGCTTTTCTTCTTCAAAGCTATAGGTAGCCGTCGTAATAGCCGTCTTTAGGATGCGCTCCATAGTCTTTTCGAATGAATTGCCTTCTTGTTCTAGGTAATCCTCTGCGTTTCGTTCGATAAGACGAAGTGCAGAAGATTCTACAATATTCTTGAAGTTAGCGTAATCGCCGTCCGTTGCTTCGAAGAACGTAGCTGATTCTGTAAGCGGAAGCATTGCCTTTAGCTTGTCGAACTTGTGGTCGTAAACTTCTGCCCATTTTCCAAGGAAACTAAGGAACTTGGAACCGATCTTCTTCGCGCTATCAAACATTCCTTCGCGGACGATGTAATCGTCGTCGTCTCTCGGATTTTTGTCTTTAGCTTTTAGCGACGGCGACTTTTGCGTTTCGGTTTTGAATTGTTCTTTAAGCTCTTCATAGCGAGCGATCAAGGAAGGCGTAAAATCCTTTTCGAGAGCCTTAAGGATTTCCGCGTATTTGTAGCTTTCCGTAACTTTTGGGTTCTTCGACATTTCGAAGGTAAAGCCAACGGTTTCAACAACGCGGGTAGCAAGAAGGGCGTCTGCACCGAAAAGGTCGGCAACCAGTTCGCGTGTGTCTTCTTTTACGCTTTCCTTGAGTTCCTTGACTTCTTTTTCTAGCTTCTCAATACGAAGAAGGTTGCGGCCTAGCTTTGTATAACGACCGGAAAGGTAGTTTGAAAGCCACGCTACAACCTTGGAAACGTTGCCGTCTTTTTCGGTAACGTCAAATTTGATATCTGGATGTTGAAGTCCAGTATTGAAATTAGGCATCGGGAAGTACCCATAAAATAGAGATAATGATATATCTCTATTTATACCGCCTTATTTCACATCGTATTTGAGTTCGGCGTGTGCTGTCGAACCGACATTCCACGCCTTCATATCGGCGGTAAATGCGCTATTGACGTGGACCTTGTATGCTAGGATCGTGCCACCAAAATAAACGCAGGCTTCGCCGCCGCGAAGGACAATGGTTGTTTGTGCCGTTGTCATAGCCGAACCGCCGATACCGCCGTATCCAAGGGCGGTTGACCCCCAAGTTTGCGGGAACGATACGACTGTAATTTCATCCATACTCGGACGGCGGGTTTCCTGTTGGCCTCGCCAGTTTTGATCGGTAACGTCGTCAAGATCACGAAACAATGCTGCCCAAATGGCTCCTTCAATGAAAGAAGGTCCGATATTCATTGACATATCTCCAATTAATGTTTAATAGTTTTACTATGATTTCCCAATGAGGTCAATATGTTAACGCCAGAAGAAATTTTGACACTCGAAATGTTGTATCCAACATTCCTCAGTGGGAACGCAAAACACATTTCTACCCATAAAAATGATGATGGCCGTGATTATTTCGTATCATATGAAATAAATTCGACTTCGGATAGACATTACCTTCCGCTATTTGAAAACCGCATACTAGTAAGTTTTAATCAGTTCGACGTGCCTGAATTTGCTTGGTTTCGCCACACCCATTATAACAATATCCGAATAAAGGATGTTTTTAAACCACGGGAGTCAACGGGAACCGCCGTGTTGCTCAGGAGTGAGAGGAATGCCTTAATCGTCTGAAACTTCTTCTTCCATTACGGAAATTTCAAGATCGTTGGCCTTATCCATAACGAAGCGCATAGAGTCCTTTGTCAGATATGTTTGATATCTTCCGCCCAAACGCCAGCTTTTGCTAAACGGAACTTCGAAGTTAGAATCGGCTTTATACATATCGTTTTCACCATCAAATGAAACGGTGATATCGAATGTTACCGGTACTTGTAGGTTGAACCAAGCGATAACCGATGAAAACTTCAGCATATGATATTCGCCGGTAGAGAGTTCGTTATCGTAGATCTTTTCAAGATCCTTGTAGATATCCCACATTTCTATGCGGGCGACGGCGGATGAAACCTTGAAGATTTTTATCGCGTCTTCGAACTTGTTATCAGCAGCTTCGAGGATATCGATGACCATATCCATAAATTCGGTTTCGTCATATTCAACGACGCTATATTCATCCGGGCCGAAGCCTACGATGAACTTAAGATTGGCGTGATGAAGACGAACGATATGGTCGAGGTTCATAAGTTTCTCCCGTTATTCTATATTCGGCACCATATTCTATCTTTTGAAAATGTCAACTCAAAATCGATATTCTACGCCGACCGCCGCGCGATGCTCGTCAATATACGTATAACGAATATCGAAGTTGATTTGCGTTGAATAATGAACCTTTGTTCCAATTCCTACGCCAACGTCGAACCCATCATCATATTCCGTTGTAACGGCGACGTATGGCCTGACAAAACCGTATTCCGTTCCGATTAGAACCGATGCTTGAGGTGTAAGTTTATCTTCAATCCTTAGCGCTGTTTCGAATGAAAAGTATTCATTAATTTCGGCACCGAGCGTAAGCTGGACGCCGGTATTGAACCCACCCGACAACCCGACGTACGGTTTTGGTTCATAAACTGGTTCGGCCAAAGCCATTGAAGGGATTAGCAAAAATAGAACGGCGCGCATTTGTGTCTCCTTTTCATTCAACATAATAAAACCAAAACATTTGTCAATTAAAGATTGACTTGGATTCGCTTATCCGGTAGTTTGCGTGAAAAGGAGTAAAGAATATGACCGTGCAGATTCGAGAAAATGTATTTGAGACCAACTCTTCCTCCAGCCACTCCGTGGTTGTAAGCGGCGAAGTCGCTACGGAATTCGGCCTTTCGAAAGAAGAAATCCGCGAAGGTGTTATCTACGTTGGTCATTGCAAGACCGAGTTCGGTTGGGAATCCGAACATAGCAGCGATACGCATTCGAAGCTTGCTTATCTTCTTATTCAGGCTGCTGGAAGCTACACCGATTCCATCACCGAAGACTACAACGCAAAAACCAAGGCTGTTTTTGAAACGGTTCGTTTCGTAACCGGTTGCGAACTCAAGCTTCCGGCAAGTACGAGCGACTGGCACATTGACCATCAGTCTATGGGCGATTGCGACGATATTCTCGAAGATCCCGACCAAATCGCGGTCTTTGCTTTCTCCCCTTCTTCTTACGTTCATACGGGTAACGACAATGGATAATATCACTCAAGTTCGCGTTGGTGTTTTCGAAACCAACTCTTCCTCCAGCCACGCTGTTATTATTGGCGGCGAAGCTGCGCAAGACTTCGGTCTTTCAAAAGATATCCTGCGCGCCGGTTTTGTCGACGTAGACGTTTCTGATTTCACTCAGCGTGTAGGCGATATCGACCGCGATACCATTATTAAGCTTGCGGCGCTTTTGAGCGTTTGTGTTGACAGTCTTCACGACGAAGACGGTCGTAACCACACGGTTGAAGGCTTTCGAAAGACCGACAATGGCAAGCGGGTACTTGATATCTTCGAGACTTTGACCGGCGTTAAGGTTCGTTCGGTCAATATCAGCACCTATCTCGAAACGGAGCACAACTTCCGCCAAGTTTGCGAAGACGCCGAACTTATCCCGATTTTCCTGTTCTCGAAGGATTCCGGTATTCAGTTCGAATACGACTGAGCCATAACGAAATTTTTATACAAAGGAGAGATTGATTTTGCTTTACGGTTATACCAACGGTGGTTACAAGGTTTCGCTTCTGGAAAACGGAACGAAGATCCGCGAAAAGATTGGTTCAGAAGGACCAATCCATCCTGAACAGATGGACCTCAAAATCACCGATTGGTGTGACGCCGGTTGCCCTGCTTGCCACGAAAAAAGCACCAAGCGCGGCAATCACGGCAACGTGGACAAAATGGTCAAGCTCCTTTCCGACCTTCCTCCCGGCGTTGAGATTGCCATTGGCGGCGGCGATCCGCTTTCTCATCCGCATTTCGAGCGGTTGATTTATTCACTGCGCGATATCGGTCTTGTCCCAAGCGTTACCGTAAACGGCAGACATCTTGCGCGGTCTGTTGAACGTCTCGAGCGTTTCGTGGCCGACAAGGCGCTGTTCGGTGTTGGCGTTTCCTATTGGAAGGGAATGATCGATTGGGAATATGAGCACAAGGTTGTTCATATGATCAACGGTATCGACTCGCCGGAAGTTCTTGACGACTGGAAGAAGGACACCAAAATCCTTCTCCTCGGTTACAAGAACTTCGGTCGCGGCATTCTTTATGGTAAGAAGAACTCGGCTTCCGTTGAATCGCGGATCCAGCAATGGTACCGCGAGCTTCTTTGGATTTCCAAGGAACATCACGTTTCGTTCGATACCCTAGCGATTTCGCAAATGAAGCCAGAACGTCTTTTCAAGGACAAGGCCGAATATCAGCGCCGCTTTATGGGAGAAGAAGGCCAGTTTTCGATGTACGTCGACGGCGTTACCGAAACATATGCTGTTTCTTCCTATTCGGAAGCCCGTTTCGGATGGACGTCCATCAACGAAATGTTCCAGAATGTTCGCTCGGTCGGGGGCCATAGCGCAAGGCCTGTCTAAAGAAGACTACCTGCTCATATAGCATTCGCCCATTGAAGCACGTAAATCAAAGAAAGATGCCAACGATGTGGCCGTTCAAGAAGAAACCGACGTTCAATAAAGACGTGGAGAGACTAGTTAACAAGATTTTTGCTCTTGGTCTATCAGAGGAGGATTATACCGATGGCGGTTCTCCAAGAAACCTCTTTATCCCCAAACCGTTAGTAAAAATAACAGATACGGTATACCTTTCGGACTATTCGGCAATCTATCTATTGAAGCCGCCAGCCGAAGAAGGGGGAAAGTACGATACCGAATGCGTTATGTCCGAAGACCGCATCTACTACGAGGGCGATTGGCAAAAAACGATCATCCAAGATCTAGAAAAAAGGCTTCAACATTTCGTTCACTGCAAGGAAGGAAGAACTGCCATTAAGAATGAGCGCCTTCGTTCATTTGGTTTGAAAGTATAAGCCTTGGAAATCTCCGCAGTTCTTATTCAAAACCCCTACGTTCTCGCCGCGATATCCGCAACGTTGTTTATGCTTATAAAGGGCTTCTAAATTGACATCCTATCTGCCCGCCACCGCCGTAGACATTATTCTGGCCGCGAGGAGTTCGGTCCCGAAATCCATTGATAGCCGGTTCCCCAAGCCGGTTCACGTATTTGGCTATTTCGCGGTATGCTCCGTTTATGCGGTCATCTACAACTTCAACACCGGTGATATCCTTTTTGAGCTTGGTGATTTCAAGCAAGGGCAAAAGTGGATACCAGACGCAATCTCGGCTGTCAGTAATCGAGACCTTGTCGACGTTGAAATCATCACCGCTCTTTCAAAAATTTATGAAGCGTACGACGGCGTTTCTATACCGTCTTTCCATCCAAACCTTCGGATCCTTCCTTACTACAAAATCGAAGTAGGGAATGATGAAACCGGCTTCGTTACCGTTTTTGATAATAAGACGATCCTGAACGGAGAATGGAGAAAAGACATTATTGCTCTCCTTGAGAAGGCAGTACGAGAGCGGGATAGTTACAAGCTGCTTATGAAGAGCCAACAAGACGAAAAGCTTGCAAGGGTTGCCGCTATCTCCCTGAAGTAAGGGCAATCGCGTGTCGTTAAATACCTACATAACGACACGCGGATATACGTATATTCGCCAGACTGTAGGTTTCTTATGTGGCGAATTGCGTTCATTCTTATTGTTTTCGGTCTTATGTCTCCCCCGCTACGCGGCATTGCTTATATCGACGGGGAAACTTCCGCCAACCTTATTCCATACATAAATCGCGTAGAAACCTTGGTGATCAACGAAGGCCAAGGCGGCAAGGTGAATGGAATGGCGCAAGCCTTGCTTATGCTTGATTTTTCCAAGACCAAAGTTGTTATCAACGGCTACTGCTTTTCATCGTGTACGCTTCTTCTGTCTTCCCCGAACACATTCATCACTAAGAACGCAAAGTTCTATGTTCATTCTTCATATAATGCTTCTTGCATAAGGGGAGAATGGCGATACTTTTTAGGGCAGGATACTAACGCGTTGATGCTCAAGCTGTTTGACCAAAATACGGCAACGTGGATTGTCAAAAATCGTGCTTTTTATTCGGTAGACCTTGTAATGATACCAAATGATGTTATTATGCAAGACTATGGATCAAAGGTGATAGATTCGGATTATGAAACATTGAACCGAAGCTACGAGCCAGTTTACAAAATGGGTAAAAAGTGTCATTAAGGGATGTATTTCGCCACGAATTGGAAGCGCTCTCGAAGAGAGGATTTGTTTTTAGCCAGTCGTCGCAGTGTATGCGGATGGTATCTACGCCTGACACGCTGCCTGTGTTTGACGACCGGGCAATCATTGACGACGGTCAAATATTCTTCCTTGGGAATGACGAAAAACTTGCCTCTATTCCAACTCCTTCTAGTATAGACCCAATATACCATCAACTAGGAACTACCCGTTTTTGGTACGCGTACGACGTCAACGAAAATGATTGGAAGCCTGTTCCTATTCCCGTAAGCCCTATTTCTGAATCTACGGAATTTGAGATATTTCTCAAAATGGCAGACAATGTTCGCACTGTTATGAAGGGTGTAACATTTCTTACAAGCGACTACCTTATCTCCGCTACTATCGACACTAAGACAGGCAACCTTAATGAAGATTATCCTGTGGTAGACAACAAGAATATACTCTTCAAATCTCGTACAGATACATTTGCAGATGTTAAGAATAAGATGTATATGCTAAAGAGCTACAAGGGTGTGCGGTACACGGCTTTAAGCTAGACGAAATCGTATCGACGCCTTACCTTCTTCGAAGGATCGCGAGAAACTTTGAAGGCTCCAATGAGATAGCTGGAGGTTCCGGCAAAGTCAATGAAATCAAGCCAAGCGAAGTAGAATATCCTCGATAAGGACATTCGATGATATATGCGCTGCCTAGAACCGCCAAAGTGATAGGTTTCGACGTAGACGATTTTGTAGGCCACGCGAAGGCTTATCTGCGCTAGATAGACGAACAGTGCTAGACCAGCGACCGCGATAATGATGGCAATGGCAACAATGGTGTCGAACATAAGAGAAGCCTTTCGTAACAATCATCTTATTATAAAAGGCTTGTAAATGTCTATTTTAAAGAAATCCCGGACGATTTTCTGGAACGCAGAAAAGGCTTTGGCCACCGCAGTTCTTGCTTCTCTCAAACCAAGAACCGCCGTTGGAATCACTCCAACGAAAGGTCTTCTCAGCGCCGGTAATGTTGATGGCGTCGACTTCGAGAACCTTCATTGAGTCGCCCCACCCGTCATTAACAATTCGCTTGTCGATGATTGTAAACCCGCGTTTAGTGATTTCGCCAATGTTGTCGGTAGCGGCAATCTCGTGAAGGGCGATATATTCTTGCGGGACACCGATAAACCCGGAACGATAGAGTTTCATCAGGTCGGAAACGTTTTCGCGCGAAAGGTCCATCGTCAATCTCCTTACTTTACCGAACGGGAAAGCTTGTCAGCTTTCTTGTTGAGTTCCTTGGCGCGCTTGGTGCGACCGTCGAGATATGCGTAATATGCGTCCGAACGAAGCTTATCAACTTCACGCTGAACAGATACTGGCATTTGCGTTCTCCTTAAAGTGCGGTGAAGTTTCCGTCGCCGTCAACAACGTGGGCGGCGGTTCCGGGAGCAACATAGTTGGCGTCGAAAAGCGCCTTCAGCGTGATGCTGTAATCGTTAGGCGTACGGGAATCTACGTAAAGAACGTACTCGTTCTTAGGGTGCAGTTTCGCAACCGACTTAACGTTGTGAAGCGCGCGGGCGAAACCTTCTTCGGTGCATTCGTATCTGAACATTGAATTCTCCTTTGCCAAATTCGTTATCCTACAAATAACAGAATTTGTGAGAATGTCAACAGATTATTGTGTAATTAGTGGAAGAAAAAACAGCCTTCACTTCCGCTGCCAGTTCTTCAATAAACTCCTGCGGAAGGGACATTAGGCCAGACAGTCGCAATTCTTCATCACCAACCCGGCGATTATCGTTAGCGGCATCGAGAACGAGGTTAGCTATATCCAATGCGTCCATTAACGGCGAACCTTCGTGATGCGATGGTCGCGTTCAAGAAGGAAAGCTGGCTTCTTGGAACCGGTCGGGAGTTCGTCGCGCAAAGCAAGCTTCTTTTCGGTAATAGCCTCAAAGTTAAGCCGGTAGTTCGTAAGTTCGTCAACCACGTGGTTATAGTCCGATGGGGTAAAGCCTTCAGTAAGTATGATTTCATTCCGTGAAACTTCGCAAGCGTTGTCGAACGCGTTATTGACGACCTGATTACTTACCACCAACGATAGTTCGTCGCCCGTCATATCGGGAAATACGTCGAGGAGATCGATAACAACCTTATCAAGGTCGACGTTATTTTCTTCGGCGGTCTTTTTAGTTTCCGCGTCAATGGTAACAACTGCAACGTTCGTTTCAGCGGCAAGCAGAGCAGCAATGCGCGGATTGGTTTCGTCGGTAACAATAACAATACGCTTGGTCATTTCGCTCTCCGTCGTTCGTTTCGATGTTGCTACCTTAAAGATTTTTATGAGAAAGTCAACAGATTATTTTCGATATCCGCGAATATGGTGGTCTTTTTCAAGAAGGAATGCTGGTTTCTTCGCGTTGGTCGGAAGGGTAGGTTTGCGCTTTGGTTTACGCGTCGGTTTGACGGACTTGGAATCGTATTCTAACTCCAAATAGACAACTTGGCCCTGCATATTGCCGTATAGTTGATTTTTTAGAAGTTTCGCGGCGGTGTAGGAGATATCTTTGGTAATACGGTCTGCAGCAATCTTCCAGCTAAATGAAGAAGTTAGAATTTTGCTGTTTGCGCCGGGGTTAAGTGAAACCGCCTGCTTGATATTTTCAAAAATATCTATTTTTTCAGCAATACAGTACAAATAGTCCTCTGTTGATATTTCTATTTCGCGATGAATTATGTCGTTGTCCCCTTCAGGAATTTCATCGGCAGGATAGTATGTTATCGCTGGCGTTCTAAAGTAGTACAGCCAATCGGTTAACGTAGGAGGAATGCTCATAGGTTTTCTCGCTATATGACGTTTGTTCTGTCTTATCACGGGACAAAAATTACATCCACAAAAGATTGTTAAATACTGTATAACGTGGATTTGTAATCAATGACCCCTAAATACCTTCTCCTTGTTGATCCGGCAATCTATGACGAAGACCTTCTAAAGGCGATTGCTGGCGAAATTATCAAATGGCCTGCGCTTACCCATATTGTGGGCGTAGACACCGTCGACGGGCTTGATCGTGTGGGTTTTATCAAATCCATTACCAAAAATACGCGCCTCCAGAAGCAAGCTACTGAGCTTACATATCCTGATGAAGCGACCGCTTTTGCGGACCTAAACCCGCATATTGCTAACGGACATCATTTCCATACATACGACAAGAAAACCTTCTATACTAGTTCGGTTATTACGTCCTCGGTTGCCACGGTTGTAACTGACAAAACCCCTAATTCATTTTCGCGAGTTTTTCCAACAGGGACAACGAATATTGGCCTTGAGCGTATCCAACATCGGTCCTTTCGCCGTTCGAAGGAAGTTCGCACATTGCGAAACGGTCGCGGCACCGACGTTTACGTTCTAGATAACGGCATTCAGCTTGACCACCCGGAAATCAAAGAAAGCCTAGAGAACGGCTTGGTGTTCGATTGTTTCCGCGAGGAAAGTGATCCGCTATACGGCTACCCCGATAGCGATGACCACGGAACTCACGTCGCTTCCGTTATCGCAGGTACGAATTATGGTGTTGCCTTCGGCGCTACTATCATCCCGGTTAAGGTAATTTCCGAGGTAGCCGATTCTAGCCTTGACGGCGTTGTTAGCGCGGTTAACTGGATCCTTGAAAAGAAGGCCGAACGAGCAAGACCTTCCGTTGTTAATATGTCCTTTATTTCCGAAGAACCGGAAGCCAAGGGTATCTTTGAAACGTTGTTTACGGCGCTTATCGAAGCTAATATTATCCCGGTTGTTTCCGCAGGAAACCAATCGCGCGACGCGTTTTATCTAACTCCAGCAAACGCCGGTTCTACCCGCAACATAAGCGAAAAGGATGGCGTTTATTCGCTTCACACGGCCTTCGACAACGCGATCAAGCCTATCGTGGTAAGCGCAACCGACTCTGACGACAACATCGTTCCTACGGCCAACTATGGGGATATTATCGATATTTTTGCGCCGGGTTCGCGTATATATGGCGCGTCGATTACCGGCTATACCGAAAAGACCGGAACGTCGATGGCCGCGCCTTTTGTTACCGGCGTTATCGCAATGATGTTAGAAGACGGCGAAAAAACGATTGACGAAGTTAGAAGCTATCTTAGCCAAACGTCTACCAAGTTTGCTATTCCGGTAGAACAAACCTACCACGAGCGAGAAAACTACGAGATCCTTGACGCGAATATGGGAAAGGTTACGATCTCTAACAAGCTCATTTCCCCCAATCGACTTCTCTACGTTTGGTATGTAGCGACCGAGTTCGAATGGCCTGTGATGGCGTTAAGCGTTGATGAAAACACTAGAACGCAGCAAGCTTTTACGATTACTAGCGTTGAAGCGTCCGGCGAGCAGCAGTTGCTTGTTTACAAGATAAACGATTTCGACGCGGAAATCGAAAGTCAGATTAAAGGTTATGCCGGTTATGTAGAATTGGAAACTATCAACCGTTTCCGTAACGCGATGTCGCCGCTTACCGTTGATATTACGGTTCCGGTTATTACCAAAGATGAAAAATCTTCCTACATCGTGGAAGCATTTGATGGTCGGTTGTATAGCTACGGTATCTTGAAAGTAGCAATTAGAAATGTTCCAAAACCGCCAGTCTGGCAGTTCCCGTCGTCTGGTATTCTTCCGGGTTCCCCGGTCAAGAAGGATGATAGCATTTCGCTACCTACGTTGGCTTTCAAGGCAACTCACGAAGACGATCTCGATATCACCTATTCCGTTTATCCAGCCGATTCTCTTCCGCAAGGTTTGAACCTTACACAGGTCGATGGCGTAGCTTTCATTTCCGGCCTCGTTGAGCGCATTCCTGCAGAAAGCCCGCTTTACGAGTTTATCATTCGTGCAACCGCTTCTAACGGGCTTGTTGCCGACCGGTATTTCTCGTTTACTAGCCAGTATGTCAACGAAAAGCATTTCTTCAATAGAACGTGGCTTTCCTCACTGTTGCCAGACTCTAACTACTCAAATGCGCTAACCCTAAAGACCGGTAGCGTCGGTAACTCCTATCTTCAGCTAATCCAGATAGTAAATCCTGATCTAGATCCGCTTACATTTGAAGTCGTGGCTATGCCGGACGTGGAACCAACCGAAGATGTATTCACCGGTATCCTTCCCGTAGAAACGTATGTCGATAAGAATTATACTCTTCGCGGCATCATCGATCCTTCGGAATCGCCGGGAAGCTATTACTTCCGTCTGTACGTAACCGACCCTTCCGGTTATCAAATTTATCAGGATTTCGTATTGCCGCTGGTAGAAGAAATTTCTTCCATTGACGACGGCGCGCAGATTGAATGGGTTACTCCTGCCGGTAACATTGGCTTCATCTACGAAACGTTCCCGTCACATTGTTTGGTAGAGGCTAGGTCTCCTACAAAAACGCCAATTTCATATGCGTTGACGCCGGGTTCTGGAACCTTGCCACCGGGCCTTCATATCGATCCTGAAACAGGCGAAATCAACGGTATTACCGGTATGATCGAAGGGGCGAGCCTTAAGTACGATTTCTCTATTCGCGCATCGATTGGTTCGCGTTACGTCGACCGTGCATTCTCTATTCGTATCGTAAACCTATTTGATTCCGATACGATAATGAATGTCCGTGCCAATGTTACTGGCGATCAACGCCTAGAACTAGGTAGCTACGTTTGGGGCGGTTCGGTTTCAAAAGAGTTTATCTTCAAACGTTCGGATGGTTATTTTGGTGCGCCAAAGCAGCCTAACCTTTACGTCGTATCGGGCCTTAAACCAAATACGTTCAATAACATTGTCGCGCGCTTTAACGATTATGAGCGCAAAATGGATTTGGTGGTTGAATCTATCGAAAGTGTCCCGGTAAAGGATCCTTCCGGTATCTACGCCTATGATCTCGTTTATCTTAAGCTAAAGGACCGTTTGGAAAACGCGGGTGGGCGACCTACAACTACAAGTGAGGACGTTCTTCTCAAAGTTCAGAAGAACACTTTCGACCAAAACAACTACAATGTTGATACCAAGCAGACGCGCTATTTCCCCAACAATATGCGCAACGTCCGCAACGACCTTATCAGCGACCTAGGTATGGTTGGTCCTTCCGAAGGTATGCCTCTTTGGATGAAGGAAAAGTTCTCCCTTGGTATCGCCATTCTTTACGCGAAGCCGGGTAGAGGTCCGCAATGTGTTGAACAGCTTCGTATTGCAGGTCTTCAAAAGTCGATTATCGGCCATTTCTTTGAAGTAGATCGCTTCTATATTGGAACAATGACAACTCGTATCACAACGCAATTCGACGTAGTTGAAGGCGTTGCTACCACTACATTTGATGATCCTGATAAACCGTCAAGAAATAACGAAGATTTGTCGGGTTTTTCGCAGCCAACATTGTTCGACGTTGTTACGTCAGAAGAAGGAAGATACGTCAAATTCCCGTTGGACGATAAGAAGCTATTGGATAACCGCACAACGAACCCGTTCCGATATAACTAAATATCAGTAAGGTTTATAAGGGTTTGAATAATGGCCTCCAACATCAATACGAACGCGCTTGATGAGAATTTTCCATATGCAGGCGTAAATCAGCCGTCGCAGGGATTTCGTGACAACTATCGTTCTATTAAGAACAACTTGACGATTGCGGCCAATGAGATCGGAAATCTTCATCTCAAGCGTATTGCGCTGACCGGCGACGCAACGGGTCAATCTGGCCAGCTTGGAACCGGTACGGCAAACCCTAGCGCCATCAACGTTCAGCTAAGCCCTACCGGCGTTGTCGCAGGCACCTACGAAACCTTCAACAAGAATGTTCAATTTACGGTCGACTCCAAGGGCCGTTTGATGGCCGTTACGGCTACCGCCCTTCCTCCTCGCCCTGTTGCCGGTGATGTTGCGCCAACGATTACCGGAACCCCCGGCCAAAACGTTGCTACGTCTATTGATTTCCCTATCCTTACGCTTGACGACCAAGGCACCGTTACCGCGATTGGAACTACTACCGCAACGTTCGGTATTCGCGACCATAGCCTTGCTCGCGGTTCGCTTATTGTCGGTAATAATCAAGGCCGTTCCGGTGAGTTGACCGTACCGAGCCAGCAGTTTTCGAACGTTGATATTTGGGCGCTAACTTGGAACCCGATCCTTGGCGGTACGTATTCGGTTATGTGGCGCAAGCTTCCGGCGATTGTAAACAATCCTGCGCAGGTTATTGAAATCGAGCCGGGTGTTGGCCTTGGCGTTGATAATACAGACCCGCAGTTCCCGGTAGTTTCGCTAAATCCGCAAACCGTTCCATCCTATGACGACCCTACCTTGCAGTCGACGCTTCAGGTTCTCGCATTCAACCCGCAAACAAATCAAACGTATCGTTTGGGTGCTAACCGGTTGGGTGGAACCACTACCGATTTCTCGCTTATCAAAGATGTTACGCCTACCCTTGGCGGCGATCTTGCGATGAATGGTTTCAAAATCACCGCCGCAGGTTCTGGTATCCGTCTTGAAACAACCAATAATGGTTCGGTTATCATCAACGGCCAAATCTTCCCTATTGCCAAGGGCGAAGATAAGTCGATCCTTACGATTGACGCTGGCGGCAGAATGTATTGGGATCCACGCACGGATAACGTCGGTGGCGTTAAACTTGTTCGCGGCGATACAGGTATTACAACAACCCCTTTGACCGGTATTACCGATCAGGGAACCGTTCGTTTGGATTATTCCTTGCTTCCGGTAGCCACCCCAACTTCACAAGATTTCGTGGCGTTCCAGAACCCTGTAGGAATGAACAAATTCCGCCTCGACGCGCTTATTATGCTCAACGACTCGATAGCGTTTGTCGACCCGGAGAAGGGCATAGACGGCAATGATCGTGGAAAGCTAACAACCCCCTTCCGAACCGTTGCTTACGCCCTAGACCGCGTTATAGCCGATTCTAGAGGGGTTCGTAAGATTGTCCTCTATCCCGGCACTTACGATTTGCCAATCAACATCGACAAGCCTAATCTTGAAATTGCTACGATGTTCGTTTCCGAAACGGTTATCGTAAAAACCAAGATTACCATTCAGCCGGGTCTTGGAAAGACAACCTTTACGAATATCCATTTCGATCTTATGGACGAAACCGATAATGCTAACGCTATTAGTATTGATGTTCCTACCGGTTGCGACACCATCAATTTCGAAAGCTGCGACTTCATCCGCTTCCCGGATATGTACGACCGGACGCTTCCTATTGCCCGCTTCTCTGGCGACCAGCGTGGCGATGTATTCTTTAACAATTGCAAAATCACCGGCAAGATTATCAATAACCTTAAGCCGATTGAGCAAGAAGTCGAATACGGGATGTTCATTTCGAACGCCATTACCAATAACAACCTTCGCCTTGGTTTGGAGGTTAGCGGCACATCGTCTACAACGGCTACTAACGTTCAGGTCATCGACCATATCGAGCACAAGGGCGGCTACCTTGAGCTAATCAATATCGGCCAGATTACCGGTAATTATACGACAGAGGATTTGGAAGAGCTTGACGATCCCGATGAAGATCCTGCGGAATATGGCTACATCGCATACGGTATTACGTCGACCGCGATGGATAATGCCGATACCGCGCTTATCCTTAACAACGTAAATTGCGGCATCGCTACATCGCAAGGTACGCTTTATACTCCTATCAAGAAGACCGGAACGGCCAAGTACCAGTTTACCAACGTTTCACGCGATCCTAGCAAGGATTCGATTGTTGGCCAGCGTATCCGTTTTGCTAGCGATATCGAAGTGGATCGATACAATCCGGTAAAAACCACAGATCCTGTAGAAGGCAATGTTGTTCTCGATATCAACGAGGCTCATACATATCGCTTTACGATTACGGGCGACGTTTACCTTTCGTTCGTTGCACCATTCGCCCTTGATTTGGACGGTTGGAAAGAATTGGTTGTTTACCTAAAGCAGGACGCTACCGGTAACAATCTTGTAAATTTCGACACGCCGGTCAAATGGGATAATTCGGCAACCGCGCCCGCTGCTGCGATGGGTGCTAATCTAGAAACAATATACAGTTTCAAGTTCCTAGACGGAACTTGGTACGGTAAACGCGACTTCATCGAGGTTGTTTAATTCAAGGGGGCATCAACGCCCCCTTTTATTTTGCAAAAATCGAATAATGTCCAAAATTTGTTAAATATTGGTATGAGCACACATTTTACATAGGAACAACGAAATGACCGGCATTATAGCTTTTCCCGGTTCTAATAATCTGAAATCCCAAACGCCGGATGTCATTCACGACAAAATCATTACCGGCCCTTGGACGATTACGTGTTCAAAGTGCAATGCTAAGCTAAATTTCAAAACGGAAACGATGATCTTTCGAAGAGTCGAATTCTATTGCGGTTCCTGCAATACGTTCTCCGTTGTTACAAACCCTGCCTTCTCTACGAAATAATATCCGCGTGAATCGTGTCTGTCATTGATTTTGAGAGATGATGAATCTTGTAGATTTATTATATGACGTATAGGTCAATAATGTGTCCCTTTCTCTCTAAAGATCTATTATTTAATAGGGAAAAGGGGACATCTCACATCAAAAAGCCCACAAAACAAGGATTCTTAGATCTCGGATATGCGATCTATGGGACAAGGGTCATAATCTTCAGCAGTGATGTTCGCACAGATATTGACAAGAAGTCATAAACAAAGTTACATCAACGACATAATGAAAAGACTTAGAAAATGACTATGCACCAATACGCAACAGCACCGGGAGGACTTATCGTAATGGCTCTCCTAGCCCTTGTTATCATTGTTCCAGCTTTCCTATTGGTTAGAAACCCTTGGAACTAATCACCATTTGGTATCGGCTAGTTCTTGAAGCGAGTAGAAAACTTCCTTGTAGGGATCACGGTCTTTTCGATACAAGCGTTCAAGCTTATTCAAATCTTTTAGATTGAGCATATCCTTATCAAGCTGAGTATGGCCATCAATCGTTGATACCGGCAAGCCTTCAGGTTCGATGAAATCAGCAGGGCCTTCGGACCATAATTGGTCGCCGTTGTCCTTAGCGATCTGTAGGATTACCGCCGTAGCAAGCTTCTGATAGGGCCTATCGTAATCAAGCCTGTAGATAAACATTTTCCCGCTAGTTTCACGGAAAAAACCGTGAGCATAGATGTACTTTTCGTCCTGTTCTTCGTAGAACTTTTTATCGTAGATATAGAACATCGTATCGTCTGAAAAAATGAGAAGTTCGGGTTTGTTCTTCTTCAGCTTAGACGGATATTTTTGTTTCTTTTCTGGTAGGCCGGAAATGATTTCCTTGACCTTTTCCTTAGTTATTTTCCCGTCTTTGACGAGTTCGGTGTACCAACCATTTTCAAGCATCTTGCGAACACGGTCGGCCCAAATGTTGATTGCGTTCTGTTCTCCGTAACGGGTAAAACCGCCTGACTTGTGGTTGGGAAAATACTTATACCAATATTTCCCTACAAGCTTACCAAAACCCTCGTTTCGATATTCCTTTGCAACGCGGATAAGGGTAGCTCCCCATTCGTCGGAAGCTTCGGCAACGACTAGGCCTTCCTCGTTCAAGATGACAATCGAAAATTTTCCCTTGCGAATGGTGAAATAGAAATCGCCTACCTTGATACGGTTTAGAAGGTCAGGATGTTCCTCTATGTTTTCTTTTGCGCGGTTATCTATCTTCGCAAGAACTTCGTCAAAATACTTTACCTGCTTACGATTGTCGGCCTCAACCTCATAGTAATCATCCCTGCCATTCGTAAAACGGAAAGGAAAATCCTTGAGATCGAATTTGTTATTGTAGTAAAGAGTATTGTGAGCGACTATGCCGATTAGATTATTTTTTTGATAGAAGTAATAAACACCGTTTAACTCATCAACTTGATCATAGCTACTCCGATATGACCGATTCATATTCGCGTAAATGGTATGCTTATACTCGCGATTTAGGTGTACCAACTCTGTTTGATAGCTATCTGACGGATGATACTTTCCTTGTTCGTTTCTATCGTCAAGAAATTCCTTCAATGTCATAAGGCCGTATTCGTTTTCTAACGGTTCGTATGGTGTTGTAGCTTCGATGAATTTCATTGACATTTGTTCCGGTTATGCTACAAAGTCGCCTATGACAGAGATGAGCGACGAGCAATATTTTGAAATGATAATGATGTACCCGAAATCTCATACCCTTTTGGAAGAGTTGAGAGAACGGTACACCATTATTTACACGAAGGTTGATAAAGGCGGATATCTCGACGGTGGTGTATTAAGTTTTCAGGATGAAGCTGGAAACGATTGTAAAATTAGCCCGTCGAGTTACGACTCAGAAACGATTTCCGTAGTTTACCGAATTAGTATGAAAATCAAACGAGGCGAGCAGGAATGAAGGTTATTTTCCTAGACGTAGACGGCGTATTGAATTGCCAGAAGGATTATGACGTCGTTTGTGATGGCGCAAAGGTCGACCGTCTCTCGTTGTCGAAAGTTTCGATTCTTAATGATTTGATTGCCGAAACGGAAGCCAAAGTGGTTCTTAGTTCCACTTGGCGAAAATTTGAGGGCGCTCGAAGGTTCCTTAGTGAACACGTTGATTTCATCGATTGCACCCCGATTCTGGATAAGAAACGCGGCGACGATATTCAGCATTGGCTAGACGCCCACCCGGAAGTAACGGATTGGGTAATCGTTGATGACGACGGTGATATGCTACCCTCCCAAATGTCTAGGTTCGTTCAAACAACCTTCGAAACCGGGTTGGAAGCCACCCACGCGTACCGAATGAAATGGATATTGGAGAATGGCCCAAAATGGTAGTATCTGAAGCTATGTGGCTTGAAATTCAGGTTCATTGCCGGGATTTCTTCGAAAAATATAGCAGGTTTTCCGATATGCGCGCGATGAATGTTCGCGCCAATAAAGACGAAATCGTAACGTTCGGTGGATACAATGCGCTATATCGAATCGAAGGTCACAGGGCTTCAATTTTTATCATTACCTGCATCGATGAATACCGCGTTTATCAATGCTCTTCTAAGCTGATAGAAAACAAAGTACCTTTGACTTTGGGGATGTACACCGTGATGTATACCGAAGACGGACGGTTACGGGTGGCAAAATGACGATTATTCATATTGACGAAAATGTTGCCTTCTTTCTGATTCTG
>JAAIGF010072308.1_pt1 | contig 22436 bp, 14 predicted proteins | sample 6487441 | NCBI WGS metagenome assembly JAAIGF01 (sample SAMN13974129, study PRJNA590717) | phyllosphere metagenome | biome: pepper field; feature: multiple bacterial spot infested pepper fields; material: pepper leaves; isolation source: leaves from pepper fields | host: Capsicum annuum ... | reverse complement strand
TCATCAAAAAAGCCTACATCGAACCCGATTTGATCGAAGCAACACCGAAAAAAGGTTATCAATTTATACGTCTCGGTTATTTCACCTTGGACAGCAAGTCGACTACCGACAATTTAGTATTCAACAGAACAGTGACTTTGAAAGACTCTTGGGCAAAAGAGGTTAAGAAGGGCTAAAAAAGGATACCTAATAAAAAGGAAGGCTAGATTCATCTGCAAACGCGGAAAGAATCTAGCCTTTTTCGTTACTCGGCGAAAAAACGATCGCGATATTGTTGGTATACCCTATCGACATAAGCATAACGCTTTGCATTGCCTTTATTGTCGACAATCGATCTATATCGCTCCAGCGCCGCCATACCAAACTGTATGCTACGTATGTCAAGAGCCTGGGGTTGATCACGCGCCAACGCCATTTGATAGGGCAGGTTATCATCCAAAAAGCGCACATGTCGATCTACGATATGGTTCGCCAAGGTAGTTTCTTTCACTTTATATAGGGTATCGACAATTTCACCGTAATGGTAAGGCTCCTCCGCATCGTAAACACGTTGCGGCAAGATAGAGGCAGCTACTAGTGCCACTTCCTTGGCCTTCTCCCATTCTCCCGCGGCCGTCAGCAATTGCGTCGTCCGCTCATAGATTTGCGGCAGCACAAAATTGGTCATGTAATTTCGTGAGTCTACATCGACAAAGCCCTGTTTTCCGTAATTTCCCCAGTCTAGGTTACCACGAGCATGTTCATACAGCTTCTCGAGATTTACCAAACTTTCATGCACATCATGTGGTACTCCAGCAACCGGCATCAGCTTTTTGACCAAGCCTTCGTCAACCAAATATTTACTCAGGCCAGCCATCTTATCGTCAGGCGTATAGTTTGTGAAATAAATTGGCCGCTTCCAGTTGTTGGTTTTCAAAATGCCGAGCAGCGCAATTTCTGCTCTGGTCATATAGTTAGCGTCGTAGGTCCAATGCATTTCGTCTACCACATTTTTTTCCCAGCCTGCAGGAACGACCTTATTGGCCAGTACAGATTCTTTATCAACAGGCATCTTGATATGCTTTGCTGGCAGATAATTGATAAAACTGCCATCCTGCATCGCGACTTTGTTTGTCGGATTCTCAGACAGCAGGAAGGTCATCAACATATCCAAATCCACGGCTTCTTCGATTCCCTGATCTACATAGGGTAGGTAATCACGCACACCTTGCGCTAGTTTTTCCGCCGCAATGGAGGTATCTACTGGAGCGGCATCATTTACCTTATTCTGCAACTGCTTGACATACCAATGTGAAGCCAGGTAACTGACATTCACCACCCGTACATCTTTACGGATACCTTCTACCTCCTGTGCATACCAAAGCGGAAACGTATCGTTATCGGCATAGGTAAACAGGATAGCATTGGGTTCACAAGAGTTCAGGTAGTTATGGGCCACCTGTCTGGCAAAATCACGCTCGGAACGATCGTGATCATCTACATTTTCGCAGAAAAGCAGCACCGGCGCTGCTGCGGCACAGACTAGTCCTGCGCTCAAGGTGGCCGCAGACATAGACATCTTACGTCGTAAAAAATCTGCTGTCGCTAAGGCGCCAAATCCGATCCAAATGGAAAAAGCGTAAAAGGATCCGGCGTAAGCATAGTCGCGTTCCCTAGGCTGCATCGGTGTCTGGTTGAGGTAAAGCACAATGGCTATACCCGTGAAGAAGAACAGGAGACCCACAATGGTTGCCTGCTTCCGATCCTTACGAAAGTGCCAAAGCATCCCAAGTATACCGATCAATAAAGGCAGGTAGTAATAGGTATTGCGGGCTGGATTGACATGCATATCGGCGGATAAGTTTCCTTCTCCTGATAGGCGCATCCCATCGAGTGCGGACACGCCCGAAAGCCAGTTTCCGTTAATGTTGTTTGCATACTGTTGCTTGTCATTTTCACGCCCCACGAAGTTCCACATAAAATAACGGCCATACATGTCGCTCAATTGGTAGGAAAACAAAAAGCGCAAGTTGTCCGCAAAACTGGGCGATTCGCCAGGCTTTAACCCTAGATATGCGCGGTAATATTCTTGGTGCTTTTCGCTGTACACGCGAGGCAGTAGCATCTCTTTATCATAGCTATAAGACGGCGCGCCACTCATTTCTTCGTAAGTAGAGCTTCCCTTTTTATAAGTTTTGCTGTATTCCGCATCGATGACCTTAGCATCAAACGCGGGCCCTTTGAATAGCGGTTCGCTGGCATATTGTTCTCGACTTAAATAGCCTAGGAAGGAATATACATTATCGGGCGCATTATTGTTGAGTGAAGGATCTGCATAAGCGCGGATGACAATCATGGCAAACGATGCGTAGCCAAATAATAACAAACAAACGGCCAATAGGGCGGAATTCAACAAGGGGCGTTGTTTTTTGATGCTGTAGTGAATCCCATAAATTAATCCACCGATAAGCAAGAGCGCGAAAACGAGCACGCCTGTTCCGAAGCCCAAGCCCAAGGTATTGACAAAGAACAGGTCAAACGTTGCCGCAAACCGGATGAGGTATTGGATCACGCCCCATAAAATAAAGGCGAGTATCCCCATGCCTACAACAAGCGTAGCCACAATACCTTTTACGGTGAAGGCCTTACCTGATTTCCGGAAATACACCAGCAAGGCAAGCGCCGGAATAGTCAACAGGTTGAGCAGGTGAACGCCAATAGATAGCCCCATGATATACGTAATAAGCAATAACCAGCGATCGGCTCCGGGCTCATCCGCCCTGCGGTCCCATTTCAAGATCAACCAAAAGACTGCAGCCGTACAAAGTGACGACATGGCATACACTTCAGATTCCACAGCGGAATACCAAAATGAATCCGTGAAAGCGTAGGCACCCGCGCCGATTAGTCCGGCCAGCATGATAGGTAGCACTTGCCCTTGCTCCATATCCTGTTGTTTTTTCACGATGACTTTTCGTGCTAGGGCGGTGATTGTCCAAAACAAAAACAAGATGGTCAATCCGCTACATACCGCGGCACCTACATTCATAAAAAACGCAATGCGTGTGACATCCCCCCATGCAAGATTGGAAAATACATTCTGGATCATGAGAAAAAGAGGGGCGCCGGGCTGATGTACGATCTGGAGTTTATAGGCCGAAGCAATAAATTCTCCGGTATCCCACCAGCTTGTATAGCGATCTGCGGTAGCGATATAAACGGCCGTGGTCAGCGTGGCTAACAACCATCCGACGAGGTTATTGATCTTTTCATATTTCATAATTAATGCAATAAGGTTATATTCCACTTTAAATTACGAACTATAAAAAGAAGCGCGGTATCGTTAACATTTTTTAACGATATCGCGCTTATGCTTATATAGCTTTAGCTAGGCCAATCTTTCTACGATCTTTTCCGGCGGGCCGAGACTGAGATTGCCCATGGTGTAACATTGGAATACCGCCTAACAGCGTCGTCCTGGAGGCCTATCGACAACCTTTTGCATCTTATTAGAGATTACAAAAGTCAAAATTTTCGCAGTTAACCGCTATTCTTCTGTTCCGCGGTACAGGTCTATCAACCCTTCCGGTAGATCTACTTCGATAATTTCCTCTTCGGCATCAATTCCAAGAATAAGGTCGTCATTCAAGGGGAACAACAATTCTTGTCCGTTGAAATCTACCGTCGCCATAAATTGCTGAGGAAGTTCCTGCACATGGATGATCTCACCAATCTCCCCTTCTTCTTCATCGATCACCAAAAAGCCTATCAAGTCGGAATATCTGAAATCTTCGGGATCACGCTCCGGCATTTTATCAAGTGGCAGATAGGCTTTTTTCTTCACTAAGGGTTGTGCCTTATCGATGTGGTCAACATCCTCTAGGTTAAGGTAGGCCGTACTATTTTTCTGTAGCTTGATGGTATCTACAAAGTACGGAACAAGCTTTTTGTTCATCTCTAAAAATAAGACATCAACGTCGAGGTCCATATAATCTTCAAACTCAAAAAAAAGCTGTAGCTCGCCTTTCAATCCGCGCGTCTTGGTAATATATCCGATGTAGAAAGCTTCGTTCAGTTCCATTATTTCGTACTACAATTTAAAAAGTCAACATTAAAAAAGCCGAATCCTAGGGGTTCGGCTTTCTTGAATCTGTATGAATAGTAATTATCCTTCAGTTTCTTCTGTAGCAGGAGCTTCCGTTTCTGCTTCTTCAGCAGCAGGAACTTCTTCCGCAACAGGTGCATTTTTCGCAGCTACCGCAGCAGCTTTGTCTGCATTTTTCTTAGCTTCAGCAGTAAGGGCAGCTTTCTTAGCATCTTCTTTAGTTTGTGCTAAACCTGTTTTCTTACCTTCGATTTTTGCGTCTTTACCTTCTACCCACTGTGTGAATAGCTCTTCAGCTTTAGCATCATCGAATGCACCTTTTTTAACACCACCTTGTAAGTGTTTTTTGTAAAGTACACCTTTGTAAGAAAGGATGGCACGAGCAGTATCTGTAGGTTGTGCACCTTTGTTTACCCAATCCAACGCCTTGTCAAAATCCAAGATGATTGTTGCAGGGTTCGTGTTCGGGTTGTACGAACCGATACGCTCAATGAATTTACCATCACGTGGAGCACGTGAATCTGCTACTACTACGTGGTAAAAAGGTTTTCCTTTTTTACCGTGTCTTTGCAATCTGATTTTAGTTGCCATGTTTTCTTTGTGTTATGTATTCAACATATCCCCCGTGCTTCATGCAAGAGGGGATGCAAAGATAATAATTAAAAAGTGAAAATTAAAAAGTAAAAAACATAAGGAGGCTATCGCGAGGGTCGTAAAATACCTGAATCTGTTTTACTTAACGGGACAGTAACGTAAATGACTGGGATAATTCTGAGAACACAAGTACCTAAACGGTACCCAGAGAGCATGCTATTTTATTTGATTGGCGAGCATTGTTGCAGTCATATCGTTGATGAGGGAGGCTTTGCTATCCTCTAACTTAGCCGTTTTCAACCATGACAACAGCAGGTCGTAGCCCCAACGCCGACTGACCTTTCCTTTAAACAGCGCTGGAGAAAAATCAGTTTGTTTCCCTAACGCTAAATCGGTAACCGCTTTCAGGTAATCGAATATAGGCAATAGGTCTTCCTCCGTGAACTTACCGTCAATCGCTTTGGCATACTGTCCAGCAGCATCATATTTATGAGAGAGGATATAGGTCTCCATAATGCAGAGCATGGATAGTTCTTTCTGGTCTTTATTAACATCCGGATGATCAATTTGGATTTGATAATAATCGATCACCTGTTGGTAAGCGTGAGTGGCATTTTTTGTCTGAGACATCTGTTGGTATAGCATGCCGATGTGGGTCCAATATGCTCCATCAAAACGACGTGCCAATTCAAGGTAGTCCTGCAGCGCGCTGCTGGTATCTTGAAGTGCGAGGTAGCTTTTTGCGCGATATTCAAAATCGGGAACGACGAAGTTCATAATCCGTACCGGGCCTACAGTATCCTGCTGAATGGCTCGTGTTAGGTAGTCGATAGCTTCTCGGTAATGCTGCAAGTGAAAGTGGGCTTCACCTAAATTTCGTACATCTAAACTCCTGAGCACCACATTTGGATCGAAGCGGAGTGCTTTCTGGTACATCTCCAGACTCGACCTATAATCTTTGTCGTACAGAAAATATTGGTAGCTTTTCTCCATCAAGGCAACGGCCATATCTTTATTTTTAGGCAGCTCTTCTTCATGGAGCAAGCCTACCTGCTCGAAGTATAACAGCACCTCATTTCTTTTTTCTGCGTGAGTATTGTAGTTTTTAGGTGTCTTTGGCAAATTATTGTTTCGTAAATTTAGAACTGACAGGAGGGGCGCTTTGACGATATTTTTGGGGAGCGTATCGATCTGATTACCATTCAGCCTAAGTGCCGTAACCAAAAAGTTATCCCATCCAGAATCGGGCAACGTTTTTACATGCGCATTGCTTAAATTAACGTTAAAACCCTTAGCGGGAATGGTAAGTAGCGCTTTCATAACATCGAATGACGAAAAGTCGTTATGGGAAAGGTCGACTAATTTTATGTTGCTCCATGAACTTAAGTCTTTTGGAAAAGAACTTAATGTGCTAACAAAGACTTCTCGATCCGTTTTCGGATTATCCTTTCGATATATTTCTCTAGAACCATCGTACAATGAATAATGCGTAGGAACGTTATTTTGTGCCTGCAAATATTCCAAACTAGAAAGTGTCCCGACTTCATTTGGCATAGTAATTAATAAGTTATGGCTAACATTCAACATCTTCAATCTTTTTAGACTACCGATAGAAGCCGGTAGTTGTCTCAGATGATTGACGCTGAGATCTAACTCTTCCAGTTGCTCCAACAAGCCGATATCCTCACTTAGCTGCCCCAGTAGATTTTTTGCTAAGATCAATTGACGCAGTTTCTTTAACTGAACAATAGTAGACGGAAGCTTCTCTAGGAAATTATCCTCAACAGATAGGTACCGGAGGTTTTTCATGTTGCCTATATCTTCAGGCAGCATATTAAGGTTGCAATACGAGAGGTTAAGTGAATCAAGCATAATCAAACTCCCTAGGGAGGGTAATTGCACTAACGGATTTGCTTTCAGATCCAAATTTTTCAATTTCCTCAGATCTGCTATGGTATTAGGAAGCATAGGTATCCGATTACCCTCCAATTTAAGATCTGTAAGATTGGAAAGCTGACCTACATCCTTGGGCAGTTCTGCCATTCCACTATACGATAGATCCAGCCGCTCCAGGTTTCCTAGCTGACAAAGATCCTTTGGAATAGCCACCCGCTCATTGGAGGATAAATTTAAATGAACAAGGTTCTTTAATTTGGAAATTCCGTCGGGAACTGTCACCCCTCCGCGGGTATTAAAGACGGTGAGGTATTGAAGCGCAGGAAAACTGTATAATGCGCCGGAGATAGAAGCGATGCTTCCCCGCTCAACATGAAGATTTCGTAAATGCCTACTGCCCCTAAAATTAGAAAGAAAGCTTCCCAGATCTTGAATTTTATTGGCGTAAAGATAGACGCTGCGTAGCATGGGAAATTTGATCGGGTTGTTGACGCCTTGACCAATCTTAAAGTACGAAAGACCTAGTTCCTTGACTATTTTTGGATTAGCGATCATCTGGAGAACTTCCTCTACACGGGCACTATCGTTGACGGAAAAGATTTCGATCTCCTCCAGTGTACTGGGTAGCTTTACCCCTGCCAAGCTAGCATCATAGCCAAAGGATATGCCCCGAAGGTTTCTCAGCTCATGGATATTTCGTGGAAAATCACCCGGATTAGATGCGGTAAATATCAAGTAATGCAGATTAGGCAATTCGGCTATCCGCGGTAGTTCACGCTCGACATTTATGGTTGAGCGCCCTTTAAACTCGACCGCCACTAAGTATCTAAGCTCATAGCATTCATCAGGAAGATGCAGCGTGGTCTGCCCATTTGAATGATCTTGAAAAGGCCGAAATTCATTGAATGATATAGCCTTTAGATTTGGGAATAATGGCAAAAAGCTACACAGGGTGTCCAACTCCTGCTGCGTCTTAAAGGAAACCTCTAAATATTCAATCTTCAGCAGACTGTCTTTAACGCGGGGAATGCTCTGTACATCGTGCATGTCCATGCTCGTTTTGCGAAGCACATCGCTCGGGTGGTGGTTATGAATACCTCGGATTGAGCCAAATCCGCTATTCAACGTCTTTCGATATTCCAATAGATTTTGCGCACTAGCTACAGTACTTACCAAAGCGAACACACAAAAACAGCTAAAAAACAGCAAAAACTTTTTTACGAACATCTCTAATAGCTTCTATCCGGTTTAAAAATAGATATTTCAATCATTAAATAAAAAAAATAAACATAAAGGATCAGTAAAAACGTCTTGCTTACCAGCAACCGTTATAAGCATTGATTTCCTGCAAGATCAGCTGGGTTGTGGACAAGTGTCGAATAACTTTGGCCTTGGCACGCTTCTCAATGTAGCGTTAACTTCTTACCTTCATAGCATGAATGCTGTGGCTCCATTAAAAATACTGAAGGCGTCGGCAGGGTCTGGAAAGACTTTCAGCTTAACGCTGCATTACATAACCCTGCTGCTGTCCAATGAAAACAGCTACCGGGAAATCCTTGCTGTGACCTTTACAAATAAGGCGACAGCAGAAATGAAGGAACGCATCCTGAGCGTACTGCAGGGCTTGGCTCTGGGCGATCAGCAGCGTAAAATCAACGATTTCCGGCAGCTGCTTCTTGAGCAATCTCCACAATGGAATGCGCAGCAGCTTCAGGAGAAAGCACGGCGCGTGTACCGCAAGATCTTGCACAACTATGGGCACTTCACGATTAGTACCATCGATGGTTTCTCCCAAAAGGTGATCCGCAGCTTCACCTATGAGCTGAACCTTGATGCTGCGTACAAAATCGAAATGAATACGGCCAAGGTAAAGCAGGATCTTTCCATTATGCTGAACCAATTGCTTGATGAGCGTCCCGATCTGCTCCATTGGATCATGGACTACGCCGACAAGAAGATTGCCAACAACGAAAACTGGAACTACAGACAGCAACTGCTCAGCTTGGCAGGACTTATCTTCACCGAAAACTTCCAAGAATTTGATGCGCACCTGAGCGTTGCCAACCCGCACGAACTTTTTAGTCTGCTCAACACGGATATCCAAGAGAAAATTGATCTTTTTTTGGATAGCCTGAGCAGCAGTATCGCAACCTTTGCACAGATCTTCGCCGGCTTTCAGCTGTCGGCAGAAGAGCTGAAAGGAAAATCGCGCAACAAACTGCTTTCGGCCAGCAAAACGAACGCGAAAATCCATAAGGAAAGTGCTAGTTCGCTGCAAAAGATCTTCGATAAGTACCTCGAGTTGCCCAGCAATGACGATGCCTTCACCATGGCCGACAAGAGCCTACGTGAAGACATCCGCCTTGCGCTCGCGCCCGTATTGAAGCAGATGGAGGAACTACACCGTCTTTTCCCTTCTTTTATTGCGTATCAGGCCGTACAGAACAACCTGTATTACCTGCGTTTGCTCAAGGAAATGAGTGACCTCTTGCGCCAATGGCGAAAGGATAACGCCGCACAGCTTATCTCCGATTCGCAAATATTATTGAACCGCCTGGGGCTTGATGCGCACAATGACCCGACCTTTATCTGGGAAAAGATCGGTAACCGTTACCGCTATTTTTTGTTCGATGAATTTCAGGATACTTCACGAATACAGTGGAAAAACTATAGCCCTTTGCTGATTAACGCCTTAGGTAATGCACAACAAAAGATCAGTGAACATTTGGTGGTGGGCGATGTCAAGCAAAGTATTTACCGCTGGCGCAATGGCGATTGGCGCATTCTGCTGCAGCAGGTAGAACAGCAGGTTGCCACAGCCTTTCACCTCTCACCGGAACAGCAATCCCAATTTATTGAAAACGGTTCGCTAGCGATCAACTACCGTAGCTATCCGCGTATCATCCGCTTAAACAACCACCTGTTTTCCAGCCTTCCTAGCTTGCTCCAAGAAGTGCTCAATGAAAAGGTTAATGAAAGCCTTGCCGGTGATGCTGCAGCGCAAATATGGTGGGAGACATCGGGCAATAGCGCTATGCTCTTAAAAGCCTATGCCCAAAGTGAACAAGAAATCCCTGCGCATCGCTTGGAGGACCCTAACAAACAAGGAAGCATAGAAATACAGTACCTCCCGGTTGAAGACGGGCGCTGGCGACGAAACCAAGTTGTCGATGCGGCATTGGAGCTGCTCTGTGAAAAGATAGGCAACTGGCTAACGACAGGGCGCTATCAGCCGAAACAGATCGGTATTTTAGTGCGTAGCAATGCACAGGCAAAACAAGTTATCCAACGGTTGATGGACTACAAAAACCAAACGGGATACAGCTTCGAAGTGATCTCTGGAGATGCGCTCTCCTTGGCGGCCAACGATGCCATCCTGCTCCTCTTGGAAACATTGAAAGCCTTTGTTTACAGTTCGGACAAACATATCATCCATCGGGCAAAGATGGCCTACCTGTATCAGCTCATAAACAATGAGCAAGCCTTTGATTCGGCCTACTGGCTTTCCTTTAAGCAAAATGATATCGAAACGTTGCGCAGCATACTGCCGACGGCTCTAATTGAACAATGGGCAACACTGCAGCGTTCGCCTTTGGTGCATCTTATCGAACAATTGATCGAAATATTTGGGCTGCATGATGCCGGCAACATACATTTGCCCTATATCTTGGCCTTCAAAGATATGGTATCCAATTTCTCGGCCAATGGGGAACGTGGCATCACGCAATTCTTGCAATACTGGGAAGAAGACGGACAAACAGCCTCCTTACCTTTCAACGGAAAGGTTGAGGCCATTGAGGTAACGACCATCCATAAATCCAAAGGTTTGGCTTATGAGGTGGTGATGCTTCCGTTCTGTTCTTGGGATCTGGATGGCAAGCTAAACGGCGACTTTTGGATAGACACCGCAGAGACAGCTTTCCATAGCTTGGGCAAGATTCCTATTAAATATAATAGCAGTGTCGGAAAATCTATTTTCTATAAGCAGTACTTTGAAGAAATGCTCTTCAACTATATGGATGCACTAAACACCTTCTATGTCGCTACCACAAGAGCCATACAGCACTTGTTTATCCTGGCCCCCTCCTTCAAGGAAAGTGTCGATAAAAAAAGCGGTGACACCAGCATGGACTTTAAAAGCGAATACATCAGCGATTTGCTCTTTCAAGCTTTAAAGCTGGCGGATGCTCCTTTCCAATTAGAAGAAAATCAGCTTCTGCTCGATACCGATGTGGCTGAGATCGCTCCGCCGAGCGAAGATCGAAAAGAATCTGCAGAACATTCCTCGGCATATCAGCAACCTATCGCGCTAACGCACTATCCGGTATCGCATGAGCTACAAAAGGCCTTTGACAAATCTACTAAACGCAATGTGAACAGCATTTTAATGTTGGAGAAAGCGGCACAATATGGCATCTTAGCCCATGAAATCATTTCGGAGGTATCGCAGGAAAAAGAGATCGTCCCGATGATCGACCGCTACATCGAGGAGGGCATCCTCACGGCGGCTGATCGTCCGTTTTTACTGGAGGAGATCCATCGTATTTGGCATCATCCGCAAATAAACCAATGGCTTACCGGGGCCTATAAAACCTGGAATGAAGCCAGTATTATTTTAGCTAGCGGCGAGACCATTCGTCCCGACAAGGTGTTCACCAGTCCCGATGAAACCATCGTGTTGGACTTTAAATTTACCAAAGGAGATTACGCCGACCATCAGTGGCAGGTAGACAATTACAAAAAAGCGTTGATTAATCTGGGCTATCAACAGGTACGTGGCTATCTCTACTATGCGAAAACAAACGAACTGGTCGAAGTGCACTAATTGTATACCATGCGCAATACAACGAATATTAACAGACTCCTATCACGATTGAACAACGACCTATGCCTGCTCCATTCCTGCGCCTAGTTGCAGAAGATATCGAAAAACGATTTGGTAATGACCTGGCCGATGTGGCCGTTGTATTTAACAATAAACGCCCCATTACCTACCTCAAAAAACATTTGTCAGCGGTATATGGGCGTGCCATATGGTCGCCGCAGTTCTTTACGATCCAAGAATTTTTGCGACAAGCGACCCAAGAAACGGAAGCGAGTCAATTGACGCAGTTCTTTTATCTTTTCGAACTGCATAACCAACTTCTTTTACAAGAGGGTGCTGCAGCGGAAACCTTGGAAGAGTTCTACCCCATCGCAGAAATTATCTTGAGTGATTTTGGCCAATTGGACTACGAGTTGGTCAATATCGACGAAATCTTTATGGAGCTTTATGACAGCACCCAGATCGATATTGCTTTTCAGCACTTTACCGAGGAGCAACAGCAGTTTATCCGACAGTTTTGGCAATCCTTTAGCAGCGCTGGCCATAGCGGCATGCAGCAGCGCTTTCTCCGACTGTGGAAGCGCTTGCCCGTGCTGTACCGACAATTTAAAGCGAAGCTCAAACAGGAAAAACAACTTAACTATCCTACGCTATACCGCAACTTGGTGGAGGGCAACGTCGCGGATGCAAGCTTTGTAACGCGTTACAAAAAGATCCTATTTGTCGGTTTCAATGCGCTCAATAGAGCCGAAGTGCACCTATTCAAAAAGTGGCAGGAGGAACAGGGTGCTATTTTCTATTTCGATACGGATGCCTACTACCTGGAAGACGAGCAGCAGGAAGCGGGCTTGTTTATCCGGCGCAATATCCTGAGTTACGGCCTCACTAACGCACTTGAGGAAGCCCCCGCTATCATCGGCAACCGGACTTCCGCTGTGCACCTCTATGCTGCGGCGGGAAAAAACAGCCAAACAAAGCTGCTTCACGATATCCTACAGGCGCAGCATGATGCGGAGCGCAGTGCCGCCATATTACTGGCCGATGAGAGTTTGCTGGTGCCCTTGCTACAGAGCCTTCCTGATGTGAAGCCCAATATCACGACAGGCTACCCCTTGATTCAATCGCCGCTGTATGGCCTACTCGACCTGTGGATGGAGGTGCAGCAAGAGCTATCGCATCTCAAGAAAAAGAAAATATCCTTCCAGCTATTGGAAACATTTGCCAATCATCCCTTGGTGAAACTGGCCGCCGAACAGCGTTCGCAGTTATTGAACAGCATGGCCGAAAAGCAACTTTTTGAGATCGATGTCCAAGACGTCCACGTCTCTGACAGTGTGCTGCCCCATTTCTTTCAACCGGTGGCAAGCACTGCGCTTTTCATCCCTACACTCATCGAACTGTTGGATCAACTGTTGGCGGCCAGCGATCAAGAAGATCGGATTAGCCAAATTGATAGCAACCTGTTGGTAGAAACAAAAAAAGTGCTGAACCAGCTGCAGCTAGGCATGGGCAATCTGGGTCCGACATCGATTTTATTTCAAATAGGACTCATCCGTAAGGCTATACAGCCCATCAACTCGGCCATCGAGGGCGATCCGCTCCGCGGCTTACAGATCATGGGTTTGCTGGAAAGCCGCTGTCTGAACTTCGACCAAGTGTATATTCTGGGTGCCAATGAAGGTATCTTGCCGAAGACGGCAAACTCGCCTACTTTTCTTCCCAATAGCCTGCGCATGGCTTACGGACTTCCTGTGCTGGAAAACCAAGATGCCCTATCGGCGTACCTCTTCTATCGCCATTTTCAGTACAGCGAGGGAATACATGTTTTCTTCAACAGCTTGGTGAGCGAAAGCAGCAGCGGCGAGGAAAGCCGATTTATCAAGCAGCTGCAGTTCGAGAGTAATTTTCAGTTTATCCTGCACAGCCAGCAGCAGCCTATTCGCTTTCAGGCACCCAATCCAGAGTTGGTCATCGAGAAAGATGCAGCCATCTGGGAGAAGATGCAGCGCACGTTTGTGCAGCAACGCCGAAAAATATCTGCTACAGCGTTGACCACCTACCTGCAATCGCCGTTACAGTTTTTTCTTAAACATGTAGCCGAAATTAAGGAACCGCCGGTGATCTCTTATGAGTTCGAAATGAACAGGCTCGGTACGGTGATCCATCAGGTGATGGAATTGATCTTCCAGCCCTACAAGGGCATTGCCGATTGGACAAGCACGAAGGTGCTAAATGAAAAAAAACAGCTGGTGAACGAGTTGGTGATCCGCGAGATCGGCAATCAATACCTTTCCTCCTACAGCACCGTAGATGATCTTAATAGCATGCAACGCATTATGCACAAGATAGCCTGTGCTTATGTGGACATGTACATCGATTACGATATCGAAAACTATCAGGCATTCCGTATCGTCGAATTGGAAAACGATGAAGATTATGTTCTAGATTTCCCTATCAGCATAGACGGCCGAGCGGAAAGCGTGCGTCTCTTTGGCATTATCGACCGCGTGGATGAAGTATTGACAGCGGATGGCGTAGTGAGCACGCGCATTGTAGATTATAAGACCGGTGGCGATAGCGTGATTTTCCGAAACCTAGACAAGGTATTTTGCTCTAACACGGAGAACAAAGCATTGCTCCAAACGCTCTTCTATGCCTATGTTTTCGAGCAGGTAACGGGGCGCAGACAGCTGGAACCGCATCTATACGTCGCGCGTAAGATGCGCGAGGAGGGTACCTTGTTCCACAATGGAAAAGAAAGCTTGGAAGGCGAAACTTTGGCCGCTGCCAAGGAAGCTTTTGTACCGTTTCTGCGTGCCACGCTCGAGGAAATATTCGACCGCAACGTGCCCTTTAGGCATCGGGCGGATGCGACGGTTTATCCTTCCGATCCGTACACGCTATTCTATCGAAATGCGTTGACTCCGGAGAATGAGGAAAACTAGTGGTAAACAGATTTGCCAGCGGTAAGGCCTACTCGCCAACCGCCGGTATATTTTTGTAGATATCGGGTAGGTTGCGGCATTGCCCATTGTAGTCGAGGCCGTATCCTACGACAAATTCCTTTTCGATTTCAAAGCCTACATAGGTGATGTTATCGAACGCATGCTGCAAGCAATCGGGCTTCATCAACAGGGCACAAACGGCTATGCTGGCTACATTGAGCTTTTCCAGTGCAGCGATGGTATGCTGTAGAGAGTTTCCGGAATCGATGATGTCTTCAACAATGATGATCTCCCGTCCGGTAAGATCCATCCCCACGCCGAGCAGCTCCTGGATCTGATCCTGCTGTGTGCCCTGATAGGAGGCGAGCTTGACAAATGATACCTCACAGGGCACATGCACTTGCTTCATCAGGTCTGCCATAAACATGAAACAGCCATTCAATACCCCTACGAAAACCGGATTCTTATCGGCATACTTCACGCTGATGTCGATACCCATCAACCGGATCCGTTTCTTGATCTGCTCATAATCAATGAAGAGTTCAAAGTTCAGGTGATCAATCTGTATATGTTTCATGCTAGTTTTCTCCTTCTTTTTTATCTTTTCCAAACAGCTTTTCGAGCAGGTTTTTGCGTGTCGCCTCGTCAGCTTCCAATTCTTTCATAATAGCTTCCTGCTCGGGGTCTATTTCCATAAATGTGGTATCTACTAAACCCTTCGGACGCGGCGGACGCAAATTGGGCTGCAAAACGACCTCATAAAACCCATAGCTCGCCGGAACGGACTCGTCATTCAACTGTTGCAATTTGGTCATGATATATCCGTAGGTATTAAAATGCCGCTGTACCCAAGGCTTTAAATGCCCTGTGTAATCAAAGGAGGATAGGCCGGTCTTGGGGCGCGGAATGATGCTGGAAAGATACAAGCTTTCTCCAATATTCAGCTCGGCCGGAGTTTTGCCAAAATAGTAGGCAGCAGCCTCTTGGATGCCATACACATTTCTGCCCCATTCGATCACATTCAGGTACACTTCGAGCATGCGATCTTTACTGACCTGCTTAGAGGCCTCCATCAGCCATACCAATAGGATCTCTTCAAACTTACGCATCATGGTTTTGTTGCGGTTGAGGTAGATATTTTTTACCAACTGCATGGAGATTGTACTGGCTCCTCGTTTAAAGGCCTTTTCCTTGATGTTCGTTGCGATTGATAGCTTGAAGGCTTCTTCCTCAAAACCATTATGTTTATAAAAGTAGGGATCTTCGGTATTCAGCACCGTCTTCTTCAGGATGGACGACACCTGGTTCAGCGGCGTAAATTTTGGGTTGGCCGTACCTAGGGTTATCTCCCGCATCAGCAGCGTATCTTCAAAGGCTCTATACACAAATGGCCCGTTCATGTCGCGTATATTTGCTTTTCCCCAGTTGATCACCTTCAATTGGCTATCGTCCATATTCGACACAAAGCGTATATTGTCGGGATCGTCGAAGTTTACGGAAAAATCAAGATCGTATGCAATTTTACCGCTGACCTTGATGCCATCCAAGGTCGGGAACAGTCCCTGCGGAATGGCATCAAAAAGGTTTTGTGCTTCAAATTCGCCGGTATGCACAGAAAGGCTAACAACTTTATTGGGTTTTGGAATAAACTTGAGGTGCGGACGGAAGGCAAACTCTTTGACACGGATGGTGCTGGATGGATCTACTTCTAAAGCTAGCTTACCGATATTTATCTGTCCTTCGCCCACCGCCTGAGGGAGCACAATGGCATCCTCGGATAGCCTACGATGTTGCACGTGTAGATTTTCAAAGGCCCACTGTCCGGAGAGGGTCAGCGAATCTTGGCTCTCGCGACGAACCTGATCGAGCTCGAACATAATTTTATCGAAGCTGACGCGCAAACCAAATTTACCGCGTAAAAAAGGCAGTTCTGTATCCTTTTTCTCGGAGGAAACCTCTACCCGAAGTTGTTGCCTATCGGGATTTACATGGCCGGCGAGGTTCCACTGTGCATCGTGATCGTTCAGGAAAAGGCTTGTTTGGAAGTCGCCCCCATCGATAATAGCTTCCGGCAGCCGTATTCGTTGCTGCAGACTATCGTCGCGATAAGACAGCTCAAAATTCTCTAAATCCATATCGCGCGGAATCTTGAAGAATACCTGCTTTATGAGCCCGTCAATCAGTGCCGCATAATTACGTTCGTTATCGCTGTCCTTGGGCAGGGTTTCTTTCTCTTTCTTCCGAAAGAGGAAATCATAATTGCTGATGGAATCATGCTTCACCAAGGTTACATTCGAATTTTTGAGGGAAAGGTTGCCGATTTTCACATCCCCAAAAAGCAGGGGCCACAACCGAACGGATACCGCCATAGATTCTATTCGGGCCAGGGTATCTCGATCTTTCGGCAACAGTTGAATATCGTTGAACGTCACCGTCGCCAAACCGGTAAACCGGTAGTCGCTTACTTTAAAATCTACTTGGTAGCGCTCGCGCAATACGGTTGTGGCCTTTAGCATCGCACGGTCGAGCATCTTCCCACGAACGGAAAGCGCAATCCCCAATCCGATCAGCAAAATCAGCAACAATGCGCCGCTGACTATCCACGCTATCTTTTTTTGCTTCCTCGATAGGGAGGGTAATTTCTTAAGAATATCCATACGCTGTATTTCGCTCTAAACTTAGCCAATTTGATTTTTCCGGCAAAAATTATTTTTTGCCTTTTGTCAAAAATAAGGAAAATGTTTCCTGTACTTTTGATTACTAACAGCGTATTATTCATAGTGAAGGAATTCTGCAGCAATTAGCTACAAAGTCATAGGGCAGCGCGATGCAATCATTAGCCGGCCAGCTTTAGGAACGAAAGACATAAAAACTAAGATCATGAAAAGCAAAACAATTAAGATTGCTATAGTCTTATTCCTAAGCTCAGTCATCGTTTCAAACATACCGCCGATTCGATATATCATATCCTATGTAATAGACTTTTCCCATGACCGATACAGCAATGCATCAGGTACATTTACCTATATTGATATGGCAGGAAACAAGCCTGAAGACGCAATTAATAGATTCAACTCTTTTGTCAAGGAGACATCCCCAACTCCTGAAGAAAGCATTTTGTACAGGATCTTCTATAGAAATCCATTCGCTTTTTGGCGTTACTACAGCTACGGATACGAAAAATACGATATTCCTTACAAAAGCTGGAGCAGTATAAAAAAAGCTAGGGCTCAGCACACGGCGATCAAATCCTTAGATAAGCACTATATAGAATTTTAAGATTGTCGGTCCTATTCTTAGCTTACCTTGTGAACGTCTAAAAAAGTTTGTACCTTAAGTAAAAAGTACGGCATGATGGATGTGCACCAAGAAAAACTACATGCTGCGCAAAGCGCTATTATCCGATTATCTGAACAGATTCATCCGGTCAGCGAATCCTTAGGTTTGGCCATCAAACAAAATAGGGAATTAATTATCGTTCCAGAAAAGAAGAAGCTTTTGTCGATCGGTGAAACACAGAAATCTATTTATTTTATCTTTGAAGGAGCGGCGCGAACTTATAACATAGATCAAGATGGTAACTAAAACACATCTTGGCTACTTCTCGAAAATGAACTGGCCATATCTGTTTTTAGCTTTTTTAGCCAAAAAACGAGCTTTGAGGTTCTTGAAACCTTGGAACATAGTACACTTTTGGTGATGAGCTACGCTCAATTGTCTAAACTATACCAAATACATCCTGAATTTAATTTCATCGGTCGAGTTATTACGGAACACTACTATATCCAAAGTGAAGAAAAGGGCAATCAGCTGCGTATGTTACCTGGCAAAGAGCGGTATGCAAAATTGCTAAAGCGAAAACCCGAGATCTTGCGCCGCGTGCCGCTAGGCATATTAGCCTCTTATCTAGGTATGACACAATCTACACTTAGCCGTATTCGTGCAGGGAAGGGCTAGCCGGGAACAATACTTCCTATATAGAAAGTTGGTGTTAATCCCTTCGATGCAGTCGAAACTCTATGAGGTACCGTTCTTTAAAGAACTATAAACATCCAAATGACACGATTTTAAGCATCAATCTCTATCTTTGTGCGAGATAATGTTATTATGATTACGAAGGAACAAGTATTGCACGCATTAGGCCATGTGGAGGAACCGGATCTAAAGAAAGATTTGGTTACGTTGAACATGATTCAGAACATTGAAATCTTACCCAATAAACTGAAGTTTGATGTTGTGTTGACGACCCCGGCATGTCCGCTGAAAGGACATATTGAGCATGCCTGCCGCAATGCGATCAGTTTATTTGTGAGCAAGGAGATCGAGGTCGACATCAATATGACCTCCCGTGTGATTAGTACGGAATCGGCACAGCTTGATGGTATCAAAAACATTATCTTGGTCTCATCGGGCAAAGGCGGTGTAGGTAAATCTACGGTAGCCAGCAACTTGGCTTTAGCCTTGGCCGAAACGGGAGCAAAAACGGGTCTTTTGGATGCCGATATCTACGGGCCATCGCTACCCATTATGTTTGGCTTGGAGGGTGCGCGTCCGGCTTCCATGCAGACCTCCGAAGGCAAGAATAAAATTGTGCCGATGGAAAAATTTGGACTGAAGCTGTTGTCCATTGGCTTCTTTACCGACCCGAACCAACCTATTCCTTGGCGTGGCCCTATGGCCACTTCGGCCATCAAGCAGCTTTTCGGCGATACGCATTGGGGCGAGCTTGATTATCTTGTGGTGGATATGCCGCCGGGCACGGGTGACATCCACATTACTGTAGCACAGTCCTACCCTATCTCGGGTGCAGTTATCGTAACTACACCGCAGCATGTGGCACTGGCCGACGCGATTAAAGGTATAGGTATGTACCAAATGGAGGGTATAAATATTCCTATTTTGGGTATTGTGGAGAATATGGCTTACTTTACGCCGTCCGAATTGCCAGACAACAAATACTATATCTTTGGTAAAGATGGGGGCAAGCGCCTAGCGGAAAGTAACAAGGTACCTTTCCTTGGCGAGATTCCATTAGTTAAATCTATTGCGGATGCGGGCGACAATGGCTTCCCTATCTTACTGGATTCTGATGAAGCAGTTTCCCAAGCATATAAGGATATTGCGGGCCGTGTAGCACAGGAGCTGAGTATACTAGCGAATAGAGGTTAATATACTTTTCTCGGGACTTTATCAGGGCAAGGGATCTGCTGGAGCATGAACAGTTGGGTCATAGATGGCGACCGCGACTTTGGAATCTGCACAGCCATAGTATAAAAACCATTTGTTCTGGAAGTAAACCAAGCCTTCAATAAATACCGTACCGTCGACATATTGTCCACTTTTTTCAAAATCTTCCATTGGCCGAAGGAAAGGGACATCAAGCCGTCCGATAACTTTAGTTGGATCATGGGCATCAAACAGCACTTGGCCTGCACTGTAAGTGCCTCGATTAAACCGTTTATCACCGTAGTTAGCGTTATTCTTACCATTGTACAACAGGACGATACCATGCTCGGTCAATACAGCTGGCGGACCGCACTCTGTCAGGTCACTATCGAAGAACCCCTTTCGAGGCGAGATGAATGCTTTTAGTGCACGGTGTTCATCAACCACTGGCTCCCAATCTATTAAATTATCTGATGTTGCTCCGTAGACGCCATATTCGCCCCAATACATCCAATATTTGCCATTGATCTTAGCAATTTGCTGCTTTCCATTTTTAACTTCAGTAACAATGGATGCGGACTTATGGAATTTATCGACTATAATATCGCTACTTTTTGCTTTAGCAAAGATTGGCCCATGTTTTTCCCAGTGCTTAAGGTCTCTGGAGGTCGCAACGCCCAAGCGAGCTGTCTTTCGGTTCCATTGTGTGTAGAACATTACGTAGAGGCCATCTGCTGTTACCGCCACACGGGGATCTTCCGTTCCGCCCGGCCATTCAAAATCTTTCTGGCTGTCTTCTCCCGGATAGAAAACGGGCTCTTTCATGCGCTTGAAGGATATGCCGTCCTTGCTTTCTGCATACCCGATACGTGATGTCCGATGGCCGATCTTCACGCCCGTTTTGTCTTCTGCTCTATAGAGTACCACGATTTTCCCATTCTTAATTGTGGCTGCCGGATTGAACGTATCGTTGGACTCCCACGCGATCTGCTGACCGCTCATTGGATCCTTGAAAAGTGTGTGGTCTAGCGGAGAAATAACGGGATTCACGCCCTCTGGACGAACAAAACCGCCAAATGCCCAGTTAGGCAATACGTTGACTTTCTGCTGCGCTTGCAACGCAACGGCTAGCGCCACTGGAAAAAACAGCAATAGCTTTTTTAGTAAATACGTATTCATAGGCTTACAATGTAGACATAAATGTAAAGATTACTTAGTGATTTACTATAGAACGGTATAAAAAAATGTTCCACGAGCAATCTTTACGAATTTTATACTGCTACCGATGTTGACATCATCATTGGATCGATTACCGGATTATCGATAAATAGGTAACGAGATATGCTTATCTACGAAGCAAAAAAAGCTTTCCCTAAGAAAGCTCCTCTTGTTATATAAAGTATGTGTAATGGCTACTTCCAAGTGATGATAATGAGCAACACAGAAAGTAAAGATAGTGCTGTTATGATATATATGCGCGTATTGAATCTCTTCCTAACTAGCTTATAAATCCCGAAAAGTAGCGCTGCAGCAAGAAATGCAATAGTTGGAATAGTAAGCAGCTCCACGAACATACTGCTTATCATCTGGAAGAAACTCGAGAGTTCGATCTTGAAGGGCATATAATACAAAGCTATCAAGATCAATATATAAGCGCTGGAAAATATGGTTCCGGCCAACACTAGTTTTTCTGCTTCTATTTTTTTCATAATTTTTCACTATTAACATATTTAAAGCGCTACTATAACGATAGCTATCCTTTGAAACAATTATTAGGCATGACTGTTAAAAACCATCCAAGTATATCGCACTATTTGATAATTAGCACTGTATTGCCCCTTCCTCGTAGGATGAGAGGCAATACAGCGTTAAATCTAATTATTGAATGGATCATTTATATCATCTAAAAATACCCTAAAGGTATTCGTTGGGATAGCGGTATCCGTCAATAGAACTGAATTTGGTTTATTAGGATCGTCAGCAGTTATCGTGAAAGTTCTGTTATTAAATGGAGTAGTTAACTGGTTAAGACCCGCTGACCAATAGGAAACTCCAAATCCTCCTCCCAAATTGTATATACTGCCATCCAAAGAGATCCTAACTTGATTGTCAGTTCCAGAAACTAAGGTTATATTGTGTGTAATAAGCCCACCAACTGCACCATTTTGCAGAATATAAACCATACCAGCAAATCCTTGATAATTACCTATATAGTAATTATTTAAGCGAATATTATTATTTGCTAAATTGGTTCGAGCAACATTCCAGTAGCTACGTCCAGTAGCACCAACATTACTGTAGGACAACGACCATAAATTATTTCTAAACCATAAATTGAGCGGTGTTGCCTGCGGAACAACTTTGATGAGGCTACCCGAATCGGTAAAATATCCTAATGGATACGCTTCTGTGGGCTGAACAAAGGATAAGGTCGAAAATTTTACGCCTCCCAATTCACCTTCTCGATAAAATTCGAGACCGCTAGGTGTTACACGAAATGTATGCAAAGTTGGAACACCCCCGGAAACATCCTGAAATGTTCGCATATTGTATAATAAATCTGACAACACGCCATCTTGATTTTCAAGCTTGAAAACACCATAGTCGTCAAAGGAACGGCTAGCCTCTTGATAGTCAGCTGATAATTCCTCAAACTGTTTATCCTGTAAAGGAAGCATCACAATCTTATTCCCACTTTTCTTACCTTTTAGCACAACCGAATCAGCGGAAGCTTGAAGAACAATAAACTCGAAGTCACCCTTTATTCCGGTATCGTCTGCTCCAATTCTACCGTTATCCATACCTGGTTCAGAAAAAAAGTGAATGACCTTATTATACCCGTTAAATGTCAATACCGGTCCAGATTCTTGTACGACCCCGTAGGTACTGGTAATAACATCTTCATTAACATCTGAAGTAAGTGTTA
>JAAIGF010138965.1_pt1 | contig 22437 bp, 24 predicted proteins | sample 6487441 | NCBI WGS metagenome assembly JAAIGF01 (sample SAMN13974129, study PRJNA590717) | phyllosphere metagenome | biome: pepper field; feature: multiple bacterial spot infested pepper fields; material: pepper leaves; isolation source: leaves from pepper fields | host: Capsicum annuum ... | reverse complement strand
GAGAAATGGCTGGATTGATCTGCGGTCAAGTCCAATTTACACCTTTCAGCAAAGCCATCAAGCACATCGATAAGATCAACGAGAATTTAACAAGAATCGTAGAGATCCTATCCCTATAGCCAGCACGTGCAAAAGCAAAAAAAGCCGGCACCTTTCGAAAGATGGCCGGCTTTTTTTATGTGAAATTGCTTATTTCAGTACCTCTTGTAGTTTTTCTTCCAGCGCAGGGCCACGTAAATTCGAACCAATGATCTTTCCGTCCGGATCGATTAAATAATTCTGCGGAATACCCTTAATCGCATAAAGTTCAACCACCGGCGACTGCCAAAATTGTAAATCAGAGACGTGAGGCCATTCACCAAGTTTGTCATCCGCTATAGCCTTCATCCAATCATCTTTCTTACCGGGACGATCGAGCGACACGCCTAACACCGTAAAATTCTTATCCTTAAATTTATGGAATGCAGCTACGACATTAGGGTTTTCGTGGCGGCATGGACCACACCAGCTTGCCCAAAAATCAACCAAAACATATTTACCACGTAAAGACGATAAGGCTAGATTAGCACCCGTTGTATCAGGCAAGGTGAAATCTGGCGCTAGGGCACCTACAGCGAGTTTCTCCATGGAAGCTATTTTTTCCCCCAAGCGCTTGCCCAAGGAAGTCGCTTTTAGACTGGCAGCTAAACCTTCAAAAGTAGGCTTCACAAAAGAGGTTACATTATCCGGCGAAGCCAATTCGTCGAGAATGGTCAGTGCCACGTAGCTGTCTGGGTTTGATTTGACAAACTCTTGATTCAAAGCTTCCTGTTTCTCGTAAATAACAGAGGCTTTATCCTGCAAGGTTTGGATAAAAGCTTCATCTTGCTTTTTATCATCTGGCGCAGCCTCATACTCAGCGTTCAAAGCTTCAAACCCTTGTTCAATCTCTTTTATAGCAGTGCGGTATCGAGCAAAATCGTCATTGATGGCATTGCCTTTTGCTACGGCCGATTCGAATTCCGCGCCCTCGAATTTGATTACGCCCTTCGAAAGGTAAACTGTATTCATAGGCGGACGCTCGCCGCTTTCACGCAGCTGTGACATCGACTTACCATCAGCAGACAGGAATAAGCGTGCCTGTGTAGGCTCTGTCACCGTTCCTTGGTATTTGAATGCACCATCTGTAATAGAGGCTGAATCGATCACACCTTGACCATTATCTTGGTATTGGATAAACACTTTTGCTCCCGCTGTAGTCTTCCCTATCTTGCCATTCAACGTGAACTCCTCCTGTGCAAAGAGCAAAGCCGGAGCGATACTCAAAGACATCAATATTCCTTTTTTCATTGTATATTTTTATTTATGTAATTGACTGTTAATAAGCTATCATCTTGTTTACCTTTGTTACCATCGGCCACTTGCGCCGCCTCCGCCGAAGCCTCCGCCACCAAAGCCGCCGAAACCTCCTCCGCTGCCACCGCCAAAGCCGCCGCCACCACCGAAACCACCACCATTTCCACCACCTCCTTTACCCAAGCTGTTCAATAGCGTCCACCAAAAAAGATCCGAAGAACCTCTCACGGTGAGAACACGACCTCCGCGGTTTCCGCCACCGCCATTCTTAGAGATCAAGGAGATGACTATAATAACAATAATAATGATCACAACAACCGGAACACCCCCGTTTTCACGCTCTTTCCGCTCTCTTTTTGGGTCGGCCTTGTATTCACCCTTCGTATAAGAAATTAACGCATCGGTAGCTTTATCCAGGCCGCCATAATAGTCTTGCTGACGAAATGCAGGCTTAACTTCATTTTGGATGATACGATGAGCGATAATATCCGGCACAGCGCCTTCCACGCCATAACCGGTTTGAATGGTAACAGCACGGTCATCCAAAGCCGCTAAAAGTATGATACCATTGTTCTTTTCCTTCTCTCCGATTCCCCATTTTTGGGCTAGTCTGACAGCATAGTCTGCAACATCATAACCACCTGTGGAGCGCATGATCACCACAGCAATTTGGGTAGACGTGGTATCTTCAAATGCCAGCAGCTTCCTTTCTAGAGCCTGCACGTCTGCGATACGCAAGGTGCCCGTATAATCGTTGACCAATTGCATGGGTTTTGCAGGAAATTCCTGAGCCTGCCCGACAAGAGAGCAGGTCAACAGAGATAGTACTAGTAGAACCGTATACTTTAGGTCTGCGTATCGACCAGTTATTGTTCGCATGAAATTGTTAATTATTTCCAAAATGAATATCGTCAGGCAGCTCATTGACATCATCCAAGCCCCGCGGAAAAAAACGCTGTAGCTGTTCTCCGGCATGTGCTATTCCCACGACCAATCCTTCGACCAAGGCACCATTTTTGAACAAAGCAGCCATCTGCTCTTTGGTATCATCCCAAAAATTGGCCTCTACCAGCTGGTTGATGCCTTGGTCGCCAATGATTGCGAACTCGTGGTCTTCCGTAGCCAAATAGATTAACACGCCATTCTTTAGGCGCGTTTTATGCATGTCCAGCTTCCTAAAATAGTGTACAGCCGCCTCGGCGACCGACGTTGCTGCAACCTTACGATCCACAACCAGACGAATTTCGCCAGAAGTCTTTCCTTCAGCCACACTAATCGCCTGAACAATCCTATCTTGTTCAGATGTTGAAAATATCTCCATTGTTATACCTAAACTTGACCGGTTGCGCAGATCATGGTGATACAGATCGCCAACAGCGGCATAAACATAAACAGTATATTAGATCTTAGAAAGATACTGTAGGTGCCTTATCCGACCCTTCTGCAGCTTTAAATGTACCTTTAGCCTTAAAGCCAAACATACTTGCCATAATGTTGTTCGGGAAGCTGCGAACGGTGGTGTTGTAATCCTGTACGGCGTCATTATATGCTTTACGCTCTACCGAAATACGGTTCTCCGTGCCCTCTAATTGTACCTGTAGTTCTTGGAAATTAGCGTTTGCTTTTAAATCTGGATATGCCTCTACGCTGACCAGCAGACGGCCAATAGATTGCGAAAGGGCATCCTGCGTTTGTTGAAAATTTGCTATTGCCTCATCCGATAGATTGGATGGATCTACCGTAACCGAGGTTGCTTTAGCACGAGCCTCCACGACGGCTGTTAGTGTACCCTCTTCATGCTGTGCGGCACCTTTGACTGTTGCCACAAGATTGGGAATAAGATCGGCCCGACGCTGGTATGCATTTTCCACTTGCGCCCATTTGCCTTTCACGTTTTCATCTTTAGAAACCATGGTATTGTATCCACAGGAACTAAACGAAAGCGCGGTAAACAATCCAACCAAAACAATTAGTAATCTTTTCATGTGCAATGTTTTAATCTATTTTCTATAAAAATAATAAAAATGTTTAACAGTAGAAAGCACTAATCAAAGGCTATACCAAGCTTTGAAAATGATACACTTTGGCAGACATTGCGTAACTTTGCAGCGTTTTGGGATAAAAACCCAGCCTTATTGTATGCAAAAAGAAATTGAAATTGCCATAGCGCCCGAATTCATCTACGATACCGAATACTTACGCAATGCAGGTAGTAAGCAGTTGAAATTGGATAAAGATCGGATTCAAGGCCACCACATCCGTAAACGCTCCATCGACGCACGCGGACGTCAGGTGCTATATCGACTACGCGTTGTTTTTTTTATTGATGAGCCCTATGTGCCCGAAATTTTCTCGACAACAATAAAAAAAGTTGATAACGCACCCATTGTCATTATTATTGGTGCCGGCCCTGCGGGGCTGTTTGCTGCCTATAGATGTTTAGAACGAGGGTTGAAGCCTATCGTCATTGAGCGCGGCAAAGCCGTTCAGGAAAGACGGCGAGACTTGGCACGCATCAACCGGGAGGGATTCGTCAATCCGGAGTCCAACTATTGTTTTGGCGAGGGCGGTGCCGGCACTTATTCTGACGGCAAGCTCTACACCCGATCGAACAAGCGGGGCGACGTACAGAAAGTGCTGCAGATCTTTGTGCAGCATGGTGCTACGGAAGATATCCTGGTAGATGCGCGCCCACACATTGGTACCAATAAATTACCACATATTATCGAGGACATGCGTAACTGCATCCTTTCGCACGGTGGCGAAATACGGTTTGACACGCGCGTAGAAGACATCCTAGAATCTTTTGGGCAGGCACGTGGTGTACGCACCTCAAGCGGCGAAACGATCCATGCCGATCATGTCATCGTCGCTACAGGCCACTCGGCCCGTGATATGTTTGCGCTTTTCCGTCGCAAAGGCTGGCTTGTTGAAGCCAAAGCATTCGCCTTGGGCGTACGTATAGAACACCCGCAGACGGTTATTGACCAGGCGCAGTATCATTGCAGCACACGGCATGAAAATCTGCCCGCAGCCTACTATAGCTTGGTGGAACAGGTACAGGATCGCGGTGTTTTTTCATTTTGCATGTGTCCGGGAGGCATCATCGCGCCCTGCGCCACAGCGGCTGACGAGATTGTGGTCAACGGTTGGTCGCCATCAAAGCGCAACAATCCGCACGCCAATTCGGGCACTGTCATACAGATTAACCTCGAGGATGTCCCTGCCTCGGCCTCGGATCCATTTGCTTTATTAGACTTCCAGCAAAAAATTGAACAACAAGCTTTCCAATTGGGCGGAGGGCAACTTGTCGCTCCAGCACAACGCATGGTTGATTTTGTAGAGAGACGCGTATCAAGCAACCTGCCTGAAAACTCCTATAAACCGGGAACACGAAGCGTAGATCTTACCGAAGTCCTACCCGACTTTGTGCACCAAGCTTTACGCGGGGCACTTCCTTTGTTTGGAAAGAAGATGAAAGGCTATTACAGCAACGAAGCGATCCTGGTCGGCGTAGAATCCAGAACATCTTCACCGGTGCGTATCCCGCGAGATAAAGACAACCTCCAACACCCCCACGTAAGAGGAATCTACCCTTGCGGCGAAGGAGCCGGCTATGCCGGAGGTATTGTATCTGCTGCTATTGATGGCATTAACTGTGTGGATGCCATCAGACTGTAGCGCGCGCCATTGACTACGGAAGATTGGGGTTTTCACACTGCAACGCGCATCAAAAATTTAAAAAAAGCTATTGACAGATAAATATCAAATCATTACCTTTGTACCACAATCAGCGAAAGTAGCTCAGTTGGTAGAGCACAACCTTGCCAAGGTTGGGGTCGCGAGTTCGAATCTCGTCTTTCGCTCTAAAAAGCCTTCCATAAAATGGGAGGCTTTTTTTATGCATTTTATCCTCCTCAGCCTCGCTAGAACATGTTTTAACAGCTTCGAGATGGACGAGATTTGTTAGAAATGCTACGTAGCATTTGACTGTCTTCATTTAAAATTATTCTTTCGACGAGCATCAAAACGTTATTGTATACTGTTTGCTTTTTTCTTGCTGCATGCTTCTTTCACTTCGAGAAACGGCAATATGCCTTTGAGCAATGATCGGTTTTCATTGAAGCATGACTACTTTAGATACTCAGCTGCATTATTTATTCATTTTAGCATAAATTGATTATTGTCGAGATAAATAAACGTCTTGATGGAGTATGCCAATTCAACGATAAACATCAACTTGCCGGCTACAGCAAATGCTATCCCCATGACAAAATTCATCTCATTAAAAATATATATCATATAGATTAATTGAGGTATCGCACAACGAATGCTACGTAGCATTCGTTCGCAAAAAATCTAGAAAGCTATGTATTAGGAGTAGTCCTCTTTGCTGAAAATGGTTTACAAAACATTGTTATCTAATAAATTAATGCCAAAACAAGCCTTAGCTCCGTTGAAAGATGAAGTCCCCTATCGATAAGCTACTGCTGTCGTGTTGATATGGTACTACAACGCAACATCCTACGGAAGTGGGGAAGCTTCAAGAGACAAATACAGACCGATGGTTGAAGAAAAGAAAGTGTACCTTGACTTCAGCAGAGTTTTCTGTGCAAACAAAAAGCGTTCGGATGTCCGAACGCTTTTTGTTTGCTATTTTAAAGTTTACTTTACTTGCTTTCTAAGCCTGCAGCAACCAAATTTTCGACATAGCTGCGCACAGCTTCGTTGGAGAAACGAGAGGTCACGTCAAAAGCAAAGGCGTGTACCAACAGGATGCGAGCAGATTCTTCGCCGATACCGCGTGCGCGCAAGTAGAAGAGAGCTTCGTCATCGAACTGTCCCATCGTACACCCATGAGAACATTTAACATCATCAGCAAAGATTTCTAACTGTGGCTTAGTATACACCGTTGACTTATCGCCAATCAACATGTTATTGTTTTGCTGGAAGGCATTGGTTTTCTGCGCATCTTCACGCACGAAAATCTTTCCATTAAAAACCGCAGTAGACTCGTCTTGTGGAATATTTTTATACCACTCGTATGATTCGCAATGTGGCTTCATGTGATCTACGATCGTATGGTTGTCAACAAATTGCTTACCCGACGTGAGGTTGATCCCGTATAGGTGCGATTCTACATGCTCCGCATCCAAACGCACGTTTATGTTATGACGCACAAAAGATGCCCCTGGCAAGTTGCAATTGTAATTATTGTATAAACTATGTTGCTCTTGGTAGATCTCGGTATGATGGATGTAATTACTCGCCGCCGCGGAAACCTGTAGGTAATAATGCTGCATTTTTGCGCTTTCTTCCACAACGATCTCCGTCACCTTATTATTCAGGTTTTTGGCCGTTCCGTCAAGCGTAATAAAGGATTCTACGATTTCCACTTCGGCATGCTGCTCCAGCACAATCAGGTTGCGTGTTTGGGCAAAGAAAGATTCGTCGCTACTCGCTACATGTACGATATGAATCGGCTTGCTAACCACCTTATTTTTAGCTACGGCGATGTACACGCCAGAAGTTTGCAAGGCCGTGTTCAGCTGCACCAGCACATTGTCCGATTTATCTGCATGCTGCGCATAGTGCTTTTGAAAATTAGGTTCGGCATGTGCTTCCTCGATTGGCTTAACCACCAATCCAATTTCATCTTCTAAGCTTGAAAATGCAAGCACATACTGTCCATTCACTAAGACGATGCGATGTGCATCCAAGTCAGGAATATCTGCCTTACTGGTATCGATATCATCAACGGCCACATCCGTATTCAACACATAACTCGTATTTGTTAAGCTATGTAGGTTGGTATATTTCCATTCCTCATGCTTTACCGTAGGAAAACCTTCTTGCTGAAAACGCTCAAAAGCAGCTTGACGTATTGCCGTCAGGCTAGCGGGCTCAGGAATCGTCTCTAACTCTTTGAATGAGGCAACGATTTGTTGATATAATGAATCTGCAACTATTGTACTCATGTTATTTTTTATCAATCCGTTATTTAAATTATCCATTGATAAATCAAATTAGACGGTTTGCGTATCGTATTCTTTTAACCAGTCGTAACCTTTTTCTTCCAATTCCAAGGCCAACTCTTTCGGGCCTGTTTTTACAATGCGACCATTGTAAAGTACGTGAACAAAATCAGGTACGATATAGTCCAACAAACGTTGGTAGTGCGTAATCACCACGAAAGCGTTGTCTTTGGAGCGCAACTGGTTGACACCGTTAGCCACGATGCGTAAAGCATCGATATCCAATCCAGAATCTGTTTCGTCCAAGATAGACAACTTCGGATTGAGCATGGCCAATTGAAAAATCTCGTTTCGTTTCTTTTCACCGCCGGAAAAACCTTCGTTCAAGGAACGATTAGCTAAATTAGCGGAAAACTCGACCAACTTTTGCTTCTCTTTCACTGTCTGTAAAAATTCCTTAGCTTCCATTGGAGGCAATCCTTTATAAGCACGGATATCGTTTACCGCAGTCTTTAAAAAGTTAATATTAGATACGCCAGGAATTTCGACAGGATACTGAAACGCAAGAAACAGACCTTCGCGAGCACGATCTTCAGGGGCAAGGTCCAACAAGTCCACCCCGTCCAACAATGCAGCACCGTCCGTCACTTCATAGGAGTCGCGGCCAGCCAATACATTGCCCAATGTACTTTTTCCAGCACCGTTAGGCCCCATAATAGCATGAACTTCGCCGGCTTTAACTTCTAAATTTAATCCTTTTAATATTTGCTTGTCTTCAACAGACGCGTGTAAATTCTTAATTGATAACATGTTATTCTGTATTGCTTACTAACCCTGTCTACTGCAAAGACGGCAGGGTTGACGATTAATTTTTATCCTACTGAGCCTTCCAAAGAGATTGCCAATAATTTCTGGGCTTCGACAGCAAATTCCATAGGCAATTGGTTTAAAACCTCCTTTGCGTAACCATTCACGATTAGCCCTACAGCTTTCTCCGAATCAATACCCCGCTGGTTTAGGTAAAACACCTGATCTTCGCCAATCTTAGACGTTGTAGCTTCGTGTTCTAACTTGGCGCTGCGATTTTTATTTTCGATGTAAGGAAAAGTGTGTGCGCCACAACGATCACCGATCAACAGGGAATCACATTGCGTGAAATTACGCGCTTTGTCGGCGTTTGGCCCAATCTTGACCAAGCCGCGATAGCTATTGTGGCTCTGTCCAGCAGAAATCCCTTTCGACACGATTTTCGACCGGGTGTTTTTCCCTAAGTGAATCATTTTCGTTCCCGTATCAGCCACCTGCTTGTTGCGGGTCATGGCCACCGAGTAAAACTCGCCAACGGAATTGTCGCCTTTCAAGATGACGCCGGGGTATTTCCAAGTGATGGCCGAACCTGTCTCCACCTGTGTCCAAGAGATTTTCGCATTGTCGCCTTTGCAAATACCTCGTTTGGTCACGAAGTTGTAGATACCGCCCTTACCATCTTTATCTCCTGGGTACCAGTTTTGCACTGTTGAATATTTGATTTCAGCGTCGCGCTCGGCAATCAGCTCCACGACTGCGGCATGCAACTGGTTTTCATCACGCATGGGCGCTGTACAGCCTTCCAAATACGAAACGTAAGAACCTTCGTCGGCCACGATCAATGTCCGCTCAAATTGCCCGGTATTCTGCGCATTGATCCGAAAATATGTAGACAACTCCATTGGGCAACGAACACCCTTCGGAATATAGACAAAAGAACCATCGGAAAATACGGCGGAGTTGAGCGCCGCATAAACATTATCGGTTTGGGGAACCACTGTTCCCAAGTATTTTTTGATTAAATCTGGATATTCCTGTACCGCTTCGCCGAAAGAGCAGAAAATGACACCTTGTTCTTTAAGTTTTTCACGGAAGGTGGTCTTAACAGATACCGAGTCAAACACCGCGTCCACAGCAACAACACCGGCTAAAATTTTCTGTTCATCCAACGGAATGCCCAGCTTCTCAAAAGTAGCCAATAATTCAGGATCCACCTCGTCCATACTTTCCAACTGCTTCTTGGCCTTTGGCGCAGCATAGTAGGATAGCTCTTGGAAGTCTACTTCAGGATTTTTGAAGTTTTGCCAAGTAGGCATCTTCATGCTCAAGAAGTGACGGAAGGCTTTAAGCCGCCATTCCAACAACCATTCGGGTTCATTCTTCTTTGCAGAAATTAAACGAATAGTGTCCTCATTAAGCCCTTTAGGGGCAATTTCCATTTCTATATCGGTCGTAAAACCGTATTTATATTCTTCGAGTTCTAACTCTTTTAGTAATTCGTCGTCTTTGGTACTCATTTCTCTTCCCCTTTAATTTATCGGCGATTCCTACCTTATTTTGGACTACAAAGATACGATTTAATAAACAATTACATCTATGCTAGCTTTGTATAAAGCCGACTTATCAGTAAAAAAAATGACAAATCTCATTTTTGCGCATTTTAAAGCACTGTGCCCTAAGAGTTTTTTACATTAACATGATGCCCAATAAGAACGATCAATAAACGCATTCGCTTAACATAAATTTTATCTATAATATTTCCACAGGCAAAACTCTTTAAATCCGAAATAAAATTTCGTATGTTTACTGATTATAAAATATAATATTCACTGAAAGCGAATACGAAAAATGCCCTACCAACCAGATAAAACAGATCTAAAGATCCTGAAATTATTGCAGGAAAACGGTAGAATCACCAATTTGCAATTGGCTTCTAATATTGGTTTGTCTCCGGCGCCTACGCTTGAGCGCGTGCGTAAGCTGGAAAACTCAGGCTTTATCAAAAGTTACCATGCTTTTGTAGATGAGGAAAAATTGGGTCTGGGCATCAAATCCTTTATACAGATTTCCTTAGATTTTCATACCCACAATGCCATTCCCGAATTTGTGGAAGCGGTCAAGGCTATCCCGGAGGTCACCGAATGCCACCATGTGACCGGAAACTGCGATTTCATACTGAAGGTATATGTGAAAGACATCAAGGCCTACGAAGGCGTTATCATGGAAAAGATTTCCAAGATTCCGTTTGTCAAAACTTTTCAAACGATGATGATCATGTCCACGAGCAAGAAAGAACCTATTGTCCCTTTGGCGTATTAATCCCTCATCTATGCAATCAAACCATACAGATTACGACGATGTGGCTCTCATTTTGACCTGGCCGGATGCCACGATAAGGGGCGACGAGAAGTGGATGATGTTTTTCAAAAAAATCGGCGTCGTAAAAAATCTAAACTTCAAAGTTGGACATACGGGCATTGTTATTATCAAGCGCAGCACAGGCGAGATGCTTTTCTATGATTTTGGACGATATATTGCGCCGCGAGGGTACGGGCGGGCACGTTCCAAGTTTTCCGACCCACGGCTGGAGATCAAGTTCAAAGCGAAATTCGAGAACAGCAAAATTAGCAATCTCGAAGACATTATCAGTCAATTCGAACTGCTCAAGCCAGCAATGTATGGTGAAGGTGTTCTCTATTTTTCTATTGCACGAGGCATAAATTTCGAGTTGGCGAAGGCATATGGTGACGACTGTGTACATCAAGGAACCTATCCTTACGGCGCGGTTGCAAAAAATAACAACAACTGCTCGCGCTTTATCACGCGGATGCTTATGCGTTCCTCCAAGACTTACCGCTGGAACCATAGTATCAATTTTCCGGAAACGATCAAAGCAAGTCCCATCAGCAATGTGGTGAACGCAGTAGCCGACCGCATGGTGTATTCATTTACTGCAGAAGACGGCTTAAAACACTTTAAGATGAACCGTTGGCAGTCGTTTGGCTTTCTTTTGCAAAAGTTAAAAGACAATGTAAATCGCAGAAAAGCCGCGTTGTTACCAAACGACTTGATCATCGGCTATATGGCCTTTGCATCCAAACCCATCTCGGTTCCTGTAGATGCCCAATACCTAGGAGGTGTGGGCGACGGCGCTTGGTTCTCCGTCCAGCCGGCGCCGGAAGAAAAGGTACTTATCAAACGGTTCACGTCAAAAGGCGAACTGGAGTATGTCGTCTTGGGCGAGCCCATGGAACCTATCAACTTATCGGAAGCATTCGAAATTACCTACGATAGCCACCTTTTATTCACCCATGTTCGCCAATTGGGAAGGAAGATCAGAATCAATCACATACAAAAGCTTGCGCTGGAAACCTATCAATACAAGGATCTTCAAGAGCGCTATGCTTAACGAATTTGCCAGTCTATCGGCTCTTGATTGGACGCTGACAGGTAGTCATTCGCCTTTGAGAAATGTTTGCTACCGAAAAAGCCTCGGTAAACCGATAAAGGCGAAGGGTGTACAGCCTTCAAGATAAGATGCCGTGTATGGTCTATCAGAACGGATTTCTTTTGTGCGTAGCTGCCCCATAGCATAAACACCACATTGTCTCGTTTTTCGGAAATCGCCTGGATCAATTGATCGGTAAACTCCTCCCATCCTCTTTTTTGATGTGATGCCGCCTGATGGGCACGCACAGTCATTGTTGCATTCAACAGAAGCACGCCTTGCCTAGCCCAATAGGAAAGGTCCCCACCTTTTGGGCTGATAAATCCAGCGATATCCGTTGTCAGCTCTGCAAAAATGTTCTTCAACGAAGGAGGCAGCGGCATGCCGTTTGGCACCGAGAAAGATAAGCCGTGTGCCTGTCCATCATTGTGGTAGGGGTCCTGCCCTAGAATAACGACCTTAACTTGGTCGAAAGGAGTCAGCTTCAAGGCGTTAAAAACCAGATCTTCGGGAGGGAACACCAGCGATGTTTTCCGCTCCTGCTGAACAAAAGCCGACAGATTTCGCATAAATTCCTGTTTAAGCAACGGCTTTAAAATGGGTTCCCAACTGGGGTGATAACGATCTGACATAACACAAATGTACAATTTTACAATTTTATAGGACGAACAAGTTGTATAAGCTCCAAAATAACCGGATATTTGTGGCAATATTCATCACTAACGGAAATTTTTATGTCAAATATAGTTCGCATCATTCTTGCCTGCGTGTTACTTATCGGAACGGTGGTACTCTTTTGGTTTGGACACTGGGGCTTTGGTATTCTAGGTATTCTCCTCAGTATTCTTGCTTGGGTAACGGTGTTCTTTAACGAAAATATGCTATTGGCACAATGGTTCTTGCGCAAAGAAAACATGCCGAAAGCAGAACAGTGGCTTCGTAAGATTACAAATTATGAAAAGCAGTTAATTTCTGCCCAACATGGTTATTACCACATGCTATTGGGTATTTTGGAGTCACAGCGCGCACCACTACAATCCGAGAAGTTCTTCAAGAAAGCGCTTGCTTTGGGTTTACATATGGACCATAATGTTGCTTTAGCAAAATTGAGCCTTGCAGGCGTCGCTATGGCTAAACGAAACAAGCGAGAGGCCGAAAAACTATTGTCGGAAGCTAAAAAAGCAGACAAAAACAAGTTATTGGCCGATCAGATAAAGATGATGAAAGATCAAATGTCGATGATGGATAAGCAGCAATTCCGCTACTCTCGATAAGGCAGTTATTTTATAATTGCGGAGTCAATGAACAGCCATTCATCTCCGATAAATATTACAAGAGGTTGATCTACAGATCAACCTCTTGTGTTATAAACTTACCTTCTTCTGTGCTGTCTTCAAAGACTAGCAACAGCTTTTTGGGCTTTTCCTGCTTCCAATCCGCGTACTTGATGGTTACAGGCACCGGCACATTCTCTTCAAAGAGGTAGTGCAAGTAATTTTGCCTATCCTTTATATTGATTAATATCCTTCCCATTTTTAAAGAGGTAAAAAGATGCTTTCTCCCGCTCGCGTCAAGCACCTGTGTTGCGTAAGTATTCAGTTTGAATTCCCTTTGATCCATGTGGTAGGAAATCAAAAATAAATCTATCGACAAGGTGTCATTATCAGGATCAAGATACACTGCTTTGACATCGACTTGAATATCGTCCAACACATTACCCCTAACCTCTTCTTGCGCGTGTAGTAAGCCGCACGACAGCCATGCAAGCATGGCTAAAAACAACCGAATGCTGTTCATGATTATTATCTTAATCGATCTGCGGACTTTATTAGCTTATCATCTTTGCGGATGCCACTGATGGCCATCGCCAAAAAAATAATAGCCACGGGCAACAGAAAGAAACCCACGCCGATATTTCCTGCTTTCAGACTTTGCGATATGGCATCAAGGACGGCATTTGCCGACATAAACATCCACAATCCCAACAAGATGATCAAGAGGATCTCTATCCCTACAAAAAGCAACTGTCTTTTTCTATCTTTAAACAGGAAGATGATCACCAAGGGGAAGATAGCGACAATACCCGCAAATATTGCCTGCGGAATCGCAGTGCTTTCCCTGCTCATTTCGTTGTTCACGGAAGAGTAGATACCGGTCACGAATATCTGTTTACCAAGGCCAACCAAATCGATAAAACTGACATATGGAAAAATAAATAGGCCGAGCAACGTTATTGCTGCTGCCAATAGCCAAAGGCTTTGTACGCGTTGAATCATAGTTCTGTTTTAAACTGAAGAACAAATATACTATAAACAATAAAATAACCAATTTGATTGCATGTATGTAATAATTAAAGATTCAAGTGGCGGACTGTGGTAATGGAATTGTTAGATTCTGTATTAGGCCAAGGAGCTTAAGGTACTTTTAGCTACCTTTGCTCCGTGGAAAACATCATGCAGCGTTATTTTTTGGAAATTGCTTACGACGGCACCTCTTACCACGGTTGGCAAGTGCAGCATAATGCGGTTTCGGTGCAGCAGCGCCTCAATGAGGCGTTGGCCAAAATTTTGCGTAGACCCGTGGAAACGGTCGGCGCAGGACGTACCGATACAGGTGTACATGCCAAGCAACTATATGTACATGTTGATGTCGAAGCGGGGCACATTCCAAATGCAGATCGTTTTTTGCACGCTTTGAACGCGCTACTGCCTTTTGACATTGCCGCGCGTAGGCTACTGCGTGTACACCAAGACGCGCACGCTCGTTTTGACGCGGTGGAACGCTCCTATGAGTACCACATACATTTCGGCAAAGATCCATTCTCCATCAACAAATCGTGGCAGTTGCGAGACTACCCAGATGTGCAGCGCATGAACGAGGCTGCTTCGTTTCTATTGGGCAAACAAGATTTCGGATGCTTTTCCAAGAGCAACACGCAAGTGTTTACCAATATTTGCACGGTAAAACGGGCAGAATGGGTCGACGTTCAAGGGCGACTGATCTTTCACGTTTCGGCAGATCGCTTTCTGCGCAACATGGTGCGTGCCATTGTGGGCACCTTACTGGATATTGGGCTGAAGAATAAAGAAGCTTCTTCCATCCTTGACGTTATCCAAAGTCAAGACCGCGCGAAAGCGGGCACATCCGTACCTGCGCATGGTCTTTATTTAACAAAAGTTATTTATCCTTACATTAGTACTGAATCTTGAGCGAGCAAAAAATATCGGGTAAAACCTACGACAGCAAATTGCTGAAACGCATGTCGCAGTATATGCGCCCCTACCAGGGCATATTTTGGGCCTCGGTGATCTTGACCATCTTGTTGGCTGCCGTAGCGCCGGCACTACCTATGCTTATCGAATATACATTGGACAACTATATTTTGAAATCCGATGCCTCGGGCTTGGGCATGATGCTGATCGCCATGCTGGTTTTGTTGGTCGGCCAAACCGTGATACGCTACTACCATACCTTAGCCACGAACGTGCTGGGGCAAAATGTAATTCGCGATATCCGTATTCAGGTGTTTAACCACATTACCCAACTGCGACTGAAATATTTCGACAATACGCCTTTGGGCAAATTGATCACCCGTACGATCTCTGATTTGGAGACCATATCCAATATTTTCTCACAAGGACTGATACAGATCATCGGCGATCTCCTGCAATTGGTAGTTATTCTAGGCGTCATGTTCTACACAGACTGGACGCTGACGCTCATTGTGCTGGTTCCCATGCCGTTGATGGTCTGGGCCACTTACATTTTTAAAGAGTCGATGAAATCGGCATTTGTCGATGTGCGCACGTGGGTGTCCAATTTAAACACCTTTCTGCAGGAGCACATCAGCGGCATGGCTATCATACAGTACTTTTCTCGCGAGCGGCAGGAGATGCGAAAATTCGACAACATCAATCAAAAGCACCGAGATGCACATATCCGTGCGAACTGGTATTTCTCGATCTTTTTCCCTGTTTTGGAAATTATCCTGGCCATTGCAACAGGCCTTTTGGTATGGTATGGATCAAAACAGATCTTATCCAATGACATATCGCCGGGTGTTGTCGTGGCTTTCCTGATGTACATCAATATGATTTTCCGACCTATTCGCGAGTTGATCGACAAATTCAACACTTTACAAATGGGTATGGTATCGGCAGAGCGCATTTTCGATGTATTGGACACACATGAATTTACACCTAACGAAGGAACCTATAGTCCGAAACACATACAGGGGCGTATTACGTTCCAAAATGTTTGGTTTGCCTACAACGACGAAAAATGGGTACTTAAAGATGTGAACTTTGACGTTCAGCCGGGTGAAACACTGGCGCTAGTGGGCGCTACCGGAGCAGGTAAATCATCCACTATTAATATCTTAAGCCGTTTTTATGAAATACAGAAAGGCAGCATCCTGTTGGATGACAAGGATATCCGCAGCTATGAACTGAATTACCTCAGAAACCACATCGCTACGGTTTTGCAAGACGTTTTTTTATTTGCCGACAGCATCTTTAATAATATTACCTTGCACAACCCATCGATAAGTCGCGAAGAGGTTGTTGACGCCGCAAAAAAGGTAGGTGCTTATGAATTTATCATGCGCCTCCCCGGAGGCTTCGACTATCAAGTACAGGAACGTGGCGCAACGCTGTCCTCGGGGCAAGCGCAGCTTATTTCCTTTATCCGAGCACTTGTGCACGACCCTACGATCCTGATTCTTGATGAGGCCACATCGTCTATCGATACCGAAACCGAATTGTTGATTCAAACGGCCATCGACAATATGATGCAAGGGCGTACAGCCATCGTCATTGCACACCGCTTGTCAACGATACAAAAGGCTGATAAGATTATCGTCTTTGATAAGGGCGAAATAAAAGAAATGGGTACACATAGTGAGCTCTTGGCCATAGACGGATACTACAAAAGATTATACGATCTGCAGTTTAATTCCCTAAGCATATAAAAAGACATGACACAGAACCGTATTGTTACCAATAGGCAATCTGTGTCATGCGCTTCAATTTGTGCCTAGCTAACCTATCGATTATGGGGAAACTATTACAGGTTACTAGGACTTGATATCTTTAATTCGGATGAATCATCTCGTGAATCTGTCGCATGTAGAACCCTTCGTTCATAGATTTTGTAAAATCGATCCATTCATCGTGCGTGAACGTAAAGACAATCTCCCGTACCGGCGTATTTAAAACCACTCTTGCCACGCCATCTGGAAAACGGAAATACTCTTCGACGCCCATTTTTTCCTTAATGACCTCCCAAAAGCTTCGGTATTGCTCAGCATCAAATGTCAATAGAAAAGTTTGATGCCAGATGTAGCAATTTCTACAGTGCTGGCAGTAGCTCACCGTCGTTGTTCCGTTCGAACTTAAAATGATGGATTGACACATTGTTATTTTTATTTAGAACAAATATAAATAACAATGCGTAAATCGCAAACTTTATCATTAAAAAAGGCTACCCTTTTTGGTGTAGCCTCTATTATTTAACATTTTTTAATTCAATCCACGTTTCTTCATCAAGTAATCGGGATTTGGATCCTTACCGCGGAAGGCGCGATACATCTCGGCCGGATTGCCCGTCCCTCCTCTTTCCAAGATATGACGACGGAATGCATTTGCTGTACCCTGGTCATATAATGATTTTTCTTTGAAGGCTGCAAAAGCATCCGAATCCAACACTTCCGACCAGATATACGCGTAGTAACCGGCGGAGTATCCACCCGAAAAGATATGCTGAAAATAGGTGCTACGGTAGCGTGGAATAATGGCATCAATCAAACCGATCTTTTTCATAGCCGCCGTTTCAAAGGCATTAGCATCGGCTGGAATAGGTGCAGTTGCAGCATGGTAATCCAAATCCAGTAAAGACGCTGCTACATATTCCACTGTCGCGAAACCTTGATCAAATGTTCCTGCTTTTTCCATTTTCGCAATTAAGGAATCTGGGATAGCTTCTTTTGTTTTATAGTGGCGTGCGTAAGACTTCAACACCTCTTGATCAGCAGCCCAATTTTCCATAATTTGCGAAGGCAACTCGACGAAGTCGCGAGGAACAGATGTACCAGCCAAGCTCTTGTATTTTACGTTGGAAAGTAATCCATGCAAGGCATGTCCAAACTCATGAAACAAGGTTGTAGCTTCATCAAACGTCAACAATGCAGGCTCGTCACCGACCGGCTTGGTGAAGTTGCAGACGATAGAAATTACTGGTGCGACGCGCTTTCCATCTTTAGTTCCTTGTGAGCGGAAGGATGTCATCCAAGCACCGCCACGTTTAGATTCCCGAGGGAAGAAATCTGCATACAGCAGTCCTAAGTGCGAACCATCTTTATCTTTAACCTCGTAAACTTCGACTTCTGGGTGATAGGTTGGCACATTGTTCAGAGCAATGAATGTCAAGCCATAGAGCTTATTCGCTGTGGAAAAAGCGCCCTCGCGCACCGCTCCGAGACTAAAGTAAGGCTTGATCTGCGCCTCGTCCAGCGCGAATCTAGATTTGCGGATCTTCTCTTGGTAATAACGCCAATCGTATGGCGCAACCGTAAATGTATCTTTGGCAGCAATAATTTCCTTTTGGATATCCGCGGCTTCGGTTTTGGCTTTTGCCAATGCCGGCGTCCAGATCTTGTTCAACAATGCGTAAACATTGGCTGGATTCTCGGCCATGGACTCCTCCAGCACGTAGGCCGCATGTGACGAATAGCCGAGCAACTTCGCTTTTTCCAAACGAAGGTTAGCGATGGATATTAGCGCCTTCTTATTATCGTTATTATTGCCATTGTTGCCTCTTTTTTGGTAGGCCTCCCAGATCTTCTTACGCAAATCGCGGTTGTCGGCATATTGCAAAAAAGGCATGACCGAAGGGTTCTGCAAGGTGAACAGCCATTTACCTTCTTTTCCTTTTGCTTTAGCGGCATCGGCAGCAGCCGTTTTTAAATCTGCAGGTAAGCCCGCAAGATCAGCCTCTTTCTCGACGACGAGCTCGAAAGCATTCGTTTCAGCCAATAAATTCTGGCTATATTCAGTTGTCAAGACAGAAAGCTGTGCATTTATTTTTTTGAGCTTCTCCTTATCTTTAGCAGAAAGATTGGCCCCAGAACGGATAAAGCCTTTATAGGTTTCGTCTAATAACTTGGCCCCCTCCGCATCCAGATTCCAGGTATCTTTTTTCTCAAACACCGCTTTTACTTTTGCAAAAAGCTTTTCATTGAGCGATATCTCGTCCGCATGCGCCGCAAACACCGGCGCTAGATCCTTATCAATAGCCTGAATAGAATCGTTGGTATGCGCACTATTGAGATTCCGAAAAACGGTAGATACATTGTTTAATAAGCTCCCTGCATTTTCTAATGCCACGATGGTATTTTCAAAAGTAGGTTCTTCCGTATTGTTCACAATCGAATCGATCTCCAAATTGTGCTGCTCCAATGCTACTTTGAAAGCAGGACGGAAATGTTCGTTTTTGATCTTGTCAAAAGGAGGAACTTGAAATGGTGTATCGTACGCTAATAATAATGGATTATCTGTTTGCTGGGTGTTGCCTTGATCTTGGCAGCCCACTACAATTGTCGCCAACACCAAACAATAAGGTAAGAATCGCTTTCTACTCATTACTTTTATTTAAAATTTCTTGCAAAGATAAGGATTAATAGTTTGGAATAACAAAACTTGCCGAGAATCTATAGAACCGTTACAGGGATTGCATCTAAAATAGGAGCTTGGCGCTATTTTTGAATATCCTGCATAGAGGCCACGGGCAAAAGGCACGTGGTTGGAAACATTAAATTAACGAGATATGATCGGAATAGTAGGAGGTGTCGGCGCACTTGCTGGACTCGACATCGCAACGAAAATAGTAGAAGAAACGAAAGTAAACAACGAGCGAGAACATCTGCCTTTGCTCTTGCATGCGCATGCGCAGCGCATCAGTAACCCCGCAGCATACTTGATAGGAATGGAGAACGAGAATCCGGCGAAGGCCATTGCGCAAACTATAGTTGAACTCGAAAATGCAGGAGCCACTATCGTGGTGATACCTTCCTATGCCGTGCATGCATCGCGTATTTTCGATCTGATTCGTGAAGATCTTGAACAGCAGGGCAGTCAAGTAAAACTTCTACATATGATTGAGGAAACCGCGCTATACATAAAGCGTAAACATGGACATCAGGCAGTGGCTGTGCTGAGCAGCCTAGGCACGAAAAACAATGGCCTTTACCAACAAGCCTTAACGCTGCATGGGTTGCAAACGCTGGAGCCCGAGCAGTCCTTGCAGGATAAGATTCACGAGGCAATATACGATCCGACCTATGGTATTCAGACCGTTTCGGCACCGGTCAGCAACCGGGCGCGTGGAGAAATCATTAAGGTAATAGCTGAACTCAAAAAGAAAGGCGCCCAATCGATCGTGCTTGGCGATGCGGCTTTTGCGCTGGCTATCCCGGAAAAGGAAAGCGACGGCTTACCAATTATCGATCCTAACAGGGTGTTGGCTCGGGCATTGATTGCTGCCTATGACGGATTGAAGCTACGCCCGGAAGAAGTGCTCGTTAACACGTAGGCTGAACGAATGGGCGTCTATTCAGAAAAAAGTGTTTTCCACCAAGGTTTCCGGATAGCCACATACAGGTGTCCATTTTCTTCCTTGAGTGGATAGGTATTGATAAAATTACCTTGTCCCACATCGCCTTTTCCTGTTTGCAAATCAAACTTGTGGCGATGGAAAGGACAAACGATTTTATTCCCTTCACACCATCCTTGCGAAAGATCCGCCCCGGCATGTGGGCAACGGCTACCGACAGCTAGCCACTTGCCCTTGGTCCGGACAAGGCAGATCGCCTTGCCAGCAACCTTAATCTTTTTTATTTCCACATCGGAACTCGGTAATGTGGGAATAACATGCCACTCAAGCTTTTCCATATCTAAAGATAACGAGATTTTGGCTACAGAGCAGCACCCTAAAATAGAAACGGGCTTTCGAAAGATCGAAAGCCCGTTTTATTTACCTGAATGCCTTTATTCCTTATTGGAATTTTTTCGCATTAATTTTTCTATCACCTTCAGATAGGTAGATCTTACGCAAACGCATGGATTGTGGCGTTACTTCGATATACTCATCTGCTTGAATGTACTCCATACATTCTTCCAACGAAAACTTGATTGCCGGTGCAATACGGGTGTTATCATCAGAACCTGAAGCACGCATATTGGTCAACTGCTTACCTTTCGTAATATTGATTGTTAAGTCGTTATCGCGGATGTGCTCGCCCAAGATCTGTCCTTCATAGATATCCACACCTGGATCAACGAAGAAACGACCGCGATCTTGCAACTTATCAATCGAATAAGCAGTGGTAGAACCTGTATCCAAAGAGATCAATACACCAGCTAAACGACCAGGGATCGTACCTTTCCAAGGCTCGTAACCTTTTAACCGGTGTGCCATAACGGCCTCACCCGCCGTAGCTGTTAACACGTTGTTACGCAAACCGATGATACCACGTGAAGGAATGGAAAACTCTAAGTGTTGCATTTCACCTTTTGACTCCATGATCAACAGTTCGCCTTTACGCTGAGTCACCAATTCGATCACTTTACCCGATACATCACCCGGTACATCCACTACCAATTCCTCGATAGGCTCACATTTTACACCATCAATTTCTTTAACGATTACCTGTGGTTGACCGACTTGTAGCTCGTAACCTTCGCGACGCATTGTCTCGATCAATACGGACAAGTGAAGAATACCACGACCATATACTAACCAAGCGTCTGGTGAATCCGTAGGAACAACGCGTAGCGCTAGGTTTTTCTCTAATTCTTTCTGCAAACGATCGTAGATATGGCGCGAAGTCACGAATTTACCTTCCTTACCAAAGAACGGTGAATTATTGATCGTGAACAACATATTCATCGTAGGTTCATCGATGTGCATCACTTCCAATTGTTCTGGGTTTTCAAAATCAGCGATGGTATCACCAATTTCGAAACCATCGATACCAACCACAGCGCAAATATCACCCGCATGTACCTCTGACACTTTGATACGACCTAACCCTTCGAAAACCTGTAGTTCTTTTACGCGAGATTTTACGATCTTACCATCACGTTTTACCAAAGAAACCGGTTGGTTTTCTTTAATTACACCACGTGCCACACGACCGATAGCGATACGACCAACGAAAGTAGAATAATCTAGTGACGTTACTTGCATCTGTAAAGAACCCTCGGATATTTTAGGAGCAGGGATATGCTCAAGAATTGCGTCCAGTAAGTCCGTAAAATCAGTTGTTGGCTTTTTCCAATCTGTCGACATCCATCCTTGCTTTGATGAACCGTACAATACAGGGAAATCCAACTGCTCTTCGGTAGCTCCAAGATTGAAGAAAAGATCGAATACATTTTCGTACACTTCTTCCGGACGACAGTTTTCCTTATCTACTTTGTTTACAACCACAATGGGCTTGATGCCCAATCCCAATGCTTTACCCGTTACGAAACGAGTTTGTGGCATCGGACCTTCAAAAGCATCCACCAATAGCACCACACCGTCAGCCATTTTCAATACACGCTCTACCTCACCACCAAAGTCGGCGTGACCAGGAGTATCAATAATATTGATCTTTACATCCTTGTATTTTACCGATACGTTTTTGGAAACGATGGTGATACCACGCTCGCGCTCCAAATCGTTATTATCTAAAATAAGCTCACCCGCATTCTCGTTTTCACGGAACTGATTGGTGAAATATAAAATTTTATCAACGAGGGTAGTTTTACCGTGGTCAACGTGTGCGATAATCGCAATATTTCTGATGTTTTGCATTGAGCGATACTGTATTAT
>JAAIGF010295475.1_pt1 | contig 22449 bp, 18 predicted proteins | sample 6487441 | NCBI WGS metagenome assembly JAAIGF01 (sample SAMN13974129, study PRJNA590717) | phyllosphere metagenome | biome: pepper field; feature: multiple bacterial spot infested pepper fields; material: pepper leaves; isolation source: leaves from pepper fields | host: Capsicum annuum ... | reverse complement strand
GTGGCGCTCGCTCACCTCGCGTCACGTGGAGGAAGAATGATGCGCGCGCGTCCCGTCTGGCTGGTCGCGGCCTTCGTCATCCTGCTCGCCCTGGTGCCGCTGACGCTGTCCGAATTCACCGTCACGCTGCTCAACTACATCGGCCTGTATGCGCTGGTGGCGCTCGGCCTGGTCTTGCTGACAGGGGTAGGGGGGCTGACCTCCTTCGGGCAGGCAGCTTTCGTCGGCCTGGGGGCCTATGCCTCGGCCTATCTGAGTGCCAACGTGGCGCTGCCGGCGTGGCTGGCCTGGGCTGGCGGGTCGCCCTGGCTGGGGCTGGTGGCGGGCCTGCTGCTGACCGGCGTGGTGGCCTTGTTCCTGGGCGCGATCACCCTGCGTCTGTCGGGTCACTTCCTGCCGCTGGGCACGCTGGCCTGGGGCATCAGCCTGTACTTCCTGTTCGGCACGCTGGAGTTCCTGGGCGGCCATACCGGCCTGTCGGGCATCCCGCCCATCACGCTGTTCGGCGCCAGCCTGGCGGGTGGGCGCGAGATCTACTGGCTGATCTGGATCATGCTGCTGCTGTGCCTGTGGCTGATCCGCAATCTGCTGGATTCGCGCGAAGGCCGGGCGATCCGGGCGCTCAAGGGCGGCATGGTGATGGCTGAGTCGATGGGGGTGGATACCGCCCGCCAACGCATGGCGATCTTCGTCATCGCGGCCCTGCTGGCCAGCATGTCGGGCTGGTTGTACGCCCACATGCAGCGCTTCGTGAACCCGACGCCGTTCAACCTGAACATCGGTATCGAGTACCTGTTCATGGCGGTGATCGGTGGCGCCTCGCACGTCTGGGGCGCACTGATCGGCGCGGGCGTGGTGACGCTGCTAAAGCAATGGCTGCAAGACCTGCTGCCACGCCTGCTGGGAGCCTCGGGCAACTTCGAGATCATCGTGTTCGGCGTGCTGCTGGTGGTCATGCTGCAGCGCGCGCGCGAGGGCCTGTGGCCGGCGCTGACCAAGCTGGTGCCGGTGCGCCATGCCGTGGTCACCATCGACCACGACGCGCCGCCGCTGCCGCATCGCGACAAGCCGGCGACGGGCAGCGTGGTGCTGGAGGCGGAACACGTCACCAAGCGCTTCGGCGGGCTGGTCGCCAACAACGACATGAGCCTGTCGGTGCGTGCGGGCGAGGTGCTGGCGTTGATCGGACCGAACGGCGCGGGCAAGAGCACCATGTTCAACCTGCTGTCGGGCGTGCTCGAGCCGACGTCAGGGCAGGTGCGCTTCCTGGGCGAGAACGTAGTGGGCAAGGGCGCTCGCCGCATCGCGCAGATGGGCCTGTCGCGCACGTTCCAGCACGTGCGTCTGCTGCCGCAGATGAGCGTGCTCGACAACGTGGCGATCGGCGCGCACTTGCGCGGCCGTCGTGGCTTGCTGGCCGGACTGGTGACGGGCGCGTTGCGTCTGGATCGCGCGCAGGAACGGCAGTTGTTGGCCGAAGCCGCGCGTCAGCTCGAGCGCGTGGGCCTGGGCGACCATCTGCATGAAGCCGCCGGATCGCTGCCGCTGGGCAAGCAACGTATTCTCGAAATCGCGCGGGCGCTGTGTGCGGACCCCAGCGTGCTGCTGCTCGACGAGCCGGCCGCCGGTCTGCGCCACCTGGAGAAGCAGGCCCTGGCCGACACGCTACGCAAGCTGCGTGGCGAGGGCCTGGCGATTCTGCTGGTGGAACACGATATGGACTTCGTGATGGGTCTGGCCGATCGGGTGGTGGTGATGGAGTTCGGCGAGCGCATCGCCGAAGGTCTGCCCGAGCAGGTGCAGCGGGATCCGCGTGTGTTGGAAGCCTATCTGGGGGGCCTGGAATGACGCAGACACCCAATACCGGGGCGCCGCTGCTCGAAGTGCGCGACCTGTGCGTGTCGTATGGAAAGGTCGAGGCGGTGCATCAGGTGAGCCTGACGGTGCCGCCGGGGGCGATCGTGACGGTGATCGGACCGAACGGCGCGGGCAAGACGACCTTGCTGTCGGCAATCATGGGCGTGCTGCCGTCGCGCGGCGGGGTGGTGTTCGACGGGCAGTCCGTCGCCCGTCCCGATGTGGAGCAGATGGTGGCCATGGGCATGAATCTGGTCCCCGAGAAGCGTGAGCTGTTCGGCGAGATGACGGTCGAGGACAATCTGGTGCTGGGGGCGTTCCAGCGCTATCGCCGTGGGCTGCGGGATCAGGCGCAGTCGATGGAGGATGTGTTCGCGCTGTTTCCTCGCTTGAAGGAGCGCCGCAAGCAGATCGCGGGAACGCTGTCGGGCGGGGAGCGGCAGATGCTGGCGGTGGGGCGGGCGTTGATGGCCAAGCCCAAGCTGCTGATGCTCGATGAGCCGTCGCTGGGTCTGGCGCCACGGATCGTGAAGGAAATCTTCCAGATCGTGCTGGAGTTGAAGCGGCGGGGGGTGTCGATCCTTCTGGTCGAGCAGAATGCGCGGGCGGCGTTGCAGGTGGCCGACCATGCGTATGTGCTTGAGACCGGAGAAACGGTGCTGTCCGGGCCGGCTTCGCAACTGGCGGATGATCCTCGGGTGATCGAGAGTTATCTGGGGCTGGGTGGGGGGCATGGGGTCAAGGCTTCCTGACCTTTTGTCCTTGCCTTGATCTTTGAGTTCTTCTGAAGAACGGCCGGGCTGCGGCTGGCGGGTGGGCGTGACGAAGGCGGTCCTGGCCTAAGGCCAGGACTTCCCGTGTGACGGATCGGAATTGGGGGACGGGCGCGAACTCGCGAATGACCAGCCCGCCGGGCTGGCCATTCGCTCAGACAGCACGCCCTCTGCGCCCCCAATTCCAATCCGCCACGCGGCGCCTTCAACACGCCCACCCGCCAGCCGCAGCCCGGCCTTTGTTTGCCTGGGGCGGATTGCGATAGCGCCGTAATTGGACGTATACACATTGCTTTTTATGAAGGTCTTCTTTCGCATCAAAGGGAGCTGGCCACCGCCAAAGATATTGGGCCCGGAGGGCTTGCAAAAGTACAGCGCGACATTGCACGTTGTGAAGCAATAATAGCTAGGCTAAAGTAATTAAAGTGTGGATGTAATATTCACGACTTTGGCAGATGTGTCATAACAAAGTCTAGAGTTCGTCCCAAAAATCCTTTACTTCAGTCCAGTCAGTCGGAAGCTCAGTTATATATTCCTCAGGCGCGCTTTCATATTCCTCTTTAGTCACCACTGGAGGTAAATGGGCGGTAAGTTGTGCCGACATCTCCTCCGCAAACCATGATAAGGACTGAAACTCGCATGCAATACGTGCAAATCGCTGCTCACTAATACGATAAACACCTTCTATCAGATTCTTCGGATTGAGACAGAATTGCATCGCCCACTCGCCATTCATCATCATGGTTGCCTGTGTTCCGTGCTGAGAAAACAGAGTTTTGACGATAGTCAGGTCTATTAGCACTGCTATCTGCACCTCTCGGCACAAGAATCTCATAAGGTTAGGCGGCGTCAGTGCCAGTGTGAAGGGATATGCGACAGACCAGTCCGGCGTAGGTTGGAGTGAGTACATGACACTCCCACGTGTAACACCCGAACCACATTGCGAAATGTCACCTCCACTCGCATCCACAAAAAAGCTGAGACCAGGCTCCGGACTCAAGGCGCAGAACCCGGTCTTAGTCGCTTCATCAATACAATGATTGATTATGTCGATGTACTGCCTCTCTGGCACGTGCGTCTCAAGTCGCACCACCCTAGAATTCCCTCGCCAATTGCGGGCTTGGTCATTTCTGAAGAATTCCCCCAAGGCTCTCAGCTCTTTTTCCTGCCTAGTCGTACGAGCATTGCGATTTTCACTGCTCTTAACTTCAACGAGGACAGGGTCAGAGTTGCCCAGCAAGCACAGGTCGCCATGTCGAATAATATTTGTTAGGTCCGAAAGAATAACGGGCACATCCATGCGAAGGGCAATGCACAGATACTTCCACTCCTTGCGGAAACCCGTCTTTCCAGTCAAAAACCCAGCACTCTCTTTTGCGTTGTACTCGCCGTCATAATAGAGATGTTTCAGCGCATATTTATCCAAATATGTAAATGCTATACCATCCCCAAGGCAGCGCCAGATGAACAGTTGATATTGAAGCTCCCTGACAGCCATGTCACAATTCTCAGATTTTAGCTTGAGCTTACGCGCTTTAACCTTAGTCCATCGATGACTGGCCATGGACCGCTTCAATCCTGCTTTTAGACTCTTGATACGCTTAATCCGCCTTTCTGTTCTAGTAATGCGCCGAATCAAGATGCGCTGGAGAGAAAGAACTAAGTCTATGCGACTAGGTGACGCCTTAATGGTGTGTAAAATTACTGCCGTCTCGAGAATTGCCGTACGTGGAAATTTATACATACTTGAACCACCTTTGGCACGTCCGCCGAAACACTGAGCATGAATTAGTAAACATGGTGCGAAACGCCCTTTGTATAAATCATTAACGGCCGCTTGAACTAGGGCCTCTCTCGCTGATGCACCTAAAATTACTAGATGTCGGCATAAAAGATTATCGTTGACTTCGTCTCGATGTGCCGACCGTTGTAATGTCACGCTTCGCGCTAGAGACTTGCTTGCGAATTTTGCCTCCATGTGACCGGTACCATTATGCATATATACTAATTTCGGGCAATATTCGCTACCTGAACAATCAGGTGGGGCGTTAGCAGCCTGATGATGTTGCTATCTGAGGAATATGGGCTATGGCAGTAAAACTGGTTTCACTCATTGCTCGAGCGCGGCCGCGTCGTGCGCTGTTCACGACATTCACTTTTAGTATTTCGTGGTTTGAGACCATTATTGTGCCAGCGCTGCGTGGCTGCAAATGCGAGCAGATAGACGTACTGGTTGATGCACGTTACGCGCGCCGCTCAACCGACGAAGCATCGGGTCTGTACGTCGGCAGTGCGTATCGGATAATCCCGGTATATATGGCTAAAACCACGGTCTTTCATCCGAAGCTTGTCTATCTCGAGGGAGCTGATGACGTAGACCAACTGGTTGTAAGCAGTGCGAATCTAACTCTTTCTGGACACGGTAAAAACTTTGAGGTACTCGACGCTATTAGCTCAACTACGGAGCCCGGCGTATTAACGGAGTTTGCCGACTTTCTTGACGGGCTCACTGCCAAGTACGGATTCTCCGCCGACTATGCAGAGATTTTAGCTGGTTATAGTGTCAGGGTCCGCACTCGCCTTGCTAAGGTTGGGCCGATTGATGATTTGACGCGTCGCGCTTGGCTCGTGCATACACTTGCGCGCTCGGCGTCGGAGCAATTGACCGAGCATGCATACCGCGTGAACAATCCGCACACACTCACGGTGCTCTCTCCCTTTCACTCTCCGACAGGCTTTCCGGTTCAGAAGTTAGCCGACGAAATTGGAGTAGGTAACATTTACATCGGTCTCGATGGCAGGAACCCTGTAGCCCCATTCCACGAAGAGGGCAATGAGTTTCACGAGGTACCAAGCTTCGTTCAAGCGGATACCGCCCACTTTGACCGACCACTTCATGCTAAATGTTTTGAGGTGCAGGGCGACGATGGAGTTGTCGTCATGACGGGCTCGGTAAACGCGACGTCCCAAAGTTTGGCGACCACAGATAATGTGGAAGTCTCACTTTTGCGGCTGCTAGATGAGACGCCGTTCGCATGGAGGAAGCTCGACAGACCAAAGAAGTACAAGGCCTGCGAATTCAACGTGGATGAGCTGACTGCGCGCAATCCAGCGCTGCAAGTGAGCCTCATGCCGGATAACCGCCTTGTCGGGCAGCTTTTCCCGGCGAGCGGTGACCAGCATGTCACGCTTGAAGTGATGGATGGGGACATCTCGCGCTATGTTCAGCAAAACGTGCCGATAACAAACGGGGCGTTCGATGTGCGAATAAACCGTACGTTCGAGACAGACAACGCCATGCAGCTCATTGTGACGGCTGATGACATCTACGCGATTGGCTGGATTAACGTCGAGGTTGACTTGCGCACGACTTCATCAGAGCGCGAGCTAGCCAAGGCCTCCGCGCGGCTACTCGCCGGCGAGCATCGTAACGCCGACCTAAACCAGATTACGGAGTGGCTGTTCTTGTTAAGTTCTCGGCGGGAGCCGAAGGGCATGCCTGGTCGTGAGCTTCGTGGAACCATCCTAAAGACGAAGGCTCCACCAGCACATAAGATGACCTATGCCGAATGGCGAAAGAGCATTGAGGAAGCGCGGAGGTCAAGCGGACAGCCCAGCCTTTCGCATAACGTCGTTGAGGCGGCTATCCAGTGGGTCAACCGCGACATTAAGAAGCACGACATCCTTGACCCTAAGGCTTCCGAGCCAAAGAAACCATGTGGCCCGACAAAAGCAAAGCCCTCACTTCGCACAAAACCTCGCTTCATCACGTCCGAGACCGAGGAGTTTTCCTGGCAGCCCGAAGCTGCGCAGGACAACGACGAGGCGGAACAAATCGAAATACGGTTCTTGCAAGCGCTCGAAGCCATCCCGCGGGGCCTCGAACTCGACGCGCATGGCTCGATTGTGCCGCTGCTCGTCGAACTGTCTGCGATGCAGAAGCTCAAACTCACGCTTAACACACTAAATCTCGGCGGGCATTCTGGCCGTCAGCCGAGCCAACTGCTGCTAATTCCAGTATGGCTGAACCAGTTCGCACGCTTCAACTACAGCGAGCAGAATCGCAAGGCGCTGTTCCCGCTTTTTGCCGCGATGGCGTGCTGCGCAGCCGAGTTCCATGGGGACGTGGTGCTGCCTTCTTTAAAAGAAGCTTTGGTGCGCCTTTTAGGCCGCTCGCTTGAGGCAGGTGAAGTCACGACGGGTGCAATGCTGGGACTCGAGTCAGACCGATTTGCGCGCCTGAGCTACAACGGCAGGCAGGCAGGCCTTATGCACGCAGCAGGTATCGAGGCGAGTTTGACCATCGCGGACTTTCTAACGGACCTCATCGTCCTGACACTCAGCCGGCAATCTGTGACCCCTCCAAGCGTTGCACCCGAGTACACGTCCGTCGTACGCGCGCTTCACCAGTACCAGCGCCAGCCGGCCCGCATAGCCTTCGGAGTCGTGCCTGATGGTCATCAGACACGCTCCGCGCCATGCTGTGGCGGTCCGCTTTATTCTGATGACATGACGATTCTGCGCGCCCACCGACTGGTCGTTTGCAAGGAGTGCGCGCGCCCAATTTTTTACGGGCTTGACGCAGCAGTGCTCAAAGAGCGTGGTCTCTCGAACCGCTTCAAGGTGTAAGTCATGCTCAAAATCCCGCATTACATCGACACCACTGTCGACAAGCGCGGCGTCGACCCGCTGGGCAACTCATTTTTCATTGAGGCACTCTATCGCTCGGTATTTCCCGGCATTAACAACGTCGTCCAGTTCATACGCGTTTATTCGGCTATCTGTTGGATGGTGCGCAACGTCGACGAACATGCGGCACGCAGGCGTGGGGTAGACATCAGCGAGCTCTCGCGCATAGGTCTCGAGAAGATTCAGCTGCTGCTCGCCTGGTACAACGTAAAGCAAGGCGTGACAGGTCTCGCTGGCGGTGGTCGTATGTACCCGTCAGGCCGCAAGAAGGTTCTGCTCAGCACTTCTAAGCTGGTCGGTTCGTCAGATTTCAGTGCGCTCGAGTACGACCCGGAGCATGAGCCAAGCAAAGGCGCCTCTTTCATGCAGGCCGACCAATACAGTCCGAGCCTGTTCAATGGATTGCGGTTTGTCATGAAGACGCCCCTAGAGGGGGCTTACGAGCTGACAGAGGCCGGCAAGAAACTCGCCGACGGCTACGAGCTAGCTATCACCGGCCACCCGTGGCGCGACTGGCTGGCCAATCCGGAGAAGCTACGGGTGTCGGACAATGACGTAACCGAAATGGGAGAAATGCTGGACTTACTCAACCCATCAGAATTTGAAATCGAGGCATTTGTCGCGCAGTACTATCCAGAGCACCATGAGATGGCGACAGGGCCGAACTGGGAGAACCGCAGGCAAGGACTTACGCTAGCGATGCGCGCTCTGAGTGCCGAGATGCCAGGCGCTAAAACCGCCGGCCAAAAAGGGGTGACCATCAGCGCTATCCGACACGCAATGGCACGTGGCTGCGCGCAGGACGGGACACCCGTGGCTTTGGAAGGCTATGAAGTCATTCAAGCGTGGTGGGCCAACCTTCAGTTACGGCAGTACTTCCGAGCGTCGCAGGAAACTCTACTGCGGCTATGCGAGTCGTGGGTACACCGAGCCCAATTGAAGGGTTTGGCGCGCGATGTAACGGGCTGTGCCCTAGGCATCGCCAGTGAACTGCCAACGACGCTTCCCGAGCACCATCGCGACACGGTGCGCAGCTTGGTTAAAGAGCTTTCCAACCTGCAGGGCAACGCACCCTCGCTCTATGCTGCCGGGCCGTCCATTACCCCCATGGCACGTATCGAATCTCTGCGCGACACGCTTGAAGAAAACGCCCGATTCGAGCATGGCTCGGCCGAAGAGAGTATGGCGCTTCGCGACTGTTACATCGCACTCGTTTACTGCGCGTGCGAGGCAAAAAACCTTGCGAGCCATAAGAACATCGAACTGCGCCATAAGGCCGAGCTATTTTCTCTCGCCCGCTTGATGGAACTTGTAGATGAATACTTAGACTCACCTCCCGAGAAGTTGATGAAGCATGTTGTGTGTCATTACGTTCTCCTTCAACACTTACGGGTGGTGCAGGCGCGCAGTACCGACGGTGGCAATCGATTTCGGTTGCTCAACGGAGATAACGGTCTGGAGCGGACATCCCCCAGTGGCAGCCTTAGTAGCGTAAGACTTGCCCCCGACCGACTGCAAAACGCTATCCTATTGCTGGCTCAATGTGGTTTGCTGAGCCAACCAGAAGAAGGCTATTTCAAGCTCACCGTAGAAGGCGCTCGTCGGCTCAAATTACTCGATTAAGCAGGTCTGAGGTTCAACCTTCCACCGGTTGTAAACAGCGTAGAAAAAATTGGCCACTCGAAAATCAGCAGCAGTTCGACTTGAAGAATTTCGGCTCGCCATTCTCCGCATAGAGTACGGCAGGGCAAGACGAACCAAATCGCGAATACTGAGCGTCGCCGCCGTTGCAGAGGAAGTTGGAGTGTCACCTGCCTTAATTTACAACCGCTATCGAACACTAGCGGACGAGATTAATAACAAACCAACTTCGCGACGTTCGCTATCCAAAGCCCGCAACCATACGGAGCTTGAAAAATAACGTCTAAAAAATGAAGTCTTACGAGCGAAGTGGACAGAGTCTGAAGCTAGGCTATGCCAATTGGTCAGTATTAATGAAATGCTTCTCGAAGAAAACTCGGAACTCAAAGCTAAGCTAAAGAGCCGAAATATCGTCGACATTTCACGAAAAAATGGAGGCTAACGTCACTCTTTATTTCCTCTACCATCTTCCTAACTGTTAGGACAAGACCTAACGAAAAGTCTTACTCCAACACCCCTTCCCGCTGCGGCCGCGGGCGCAGGGCGACTTCCAGCGTGATGTTCATTTCGCGGTTCGAGCGGACGACGGTCATGTCGACTTTCTGGCCCGGCAGCAGCTGGGCGATCAGGTTCAACATGGTGGTGGTGTCGGTGATGGCGGTGCCGTTGACGTGGGTGACGATGTCGCCGGTGCGTACGCCGGCGCGGGCGGCGGGGCCGTTGCGCACCACGCCGGCGATGATGACGCCTTCGTTGCGGGCGAGCTTGAAGGCGTCGGCCAGTTCCGGGGTGACGTCCTGGGGTTCGACGCCGATGTAGCCGCGGGTGACGCCGCCCGAGGTGATGAGCTGCTCCATCACCTGGCGCGCGGTGCTGACGGGGATGGCGAAGCCGATGCCCAGGGAGCCGCCGGAGCGGGAGTAGATGGCGGTATTGATGCCGACCAGGTTGCCGCGCGCGTCGATGAGGGCGCCGCCGGAGTTGCCGGGATTGATGGCGGCGTCGGTCTGGATGAAGTTTTCGAAGGTGTTGATGTTCAGGTGGGTGCGGCCCAGGGCCGAGACGATGCCCATGGTGGTGGTCTGGCCGACGCCGAATGGGTTGCCGATGGCCAGGACGACGTCGCCGACGGCCAGGTCTTCGGCGCGGCCGAAGGTGATGGCGGGCAACTGCGGCAGGTCGAGCTTCAGGACCGCCAGGTCGGTTTCAGGGTCGGCGCCGACGACGGTGGCAATGGATTTGCGGCCGTCGGCCAGGGCGACTTCGATCTGGTCGGCCGACTCGATGACGTGGTTGTTGGTGAGGACGTAGCCTTCAGGGCTGACGATGACGCCCGACCCGAGGCTGGACGTCTGCTGGCGACGATTGGAGCCGCTGTCGCCGAAGAAGCGGCGAAACACCGGGTCGTCGGCGAAGGGGTGACGCGGGACGCGGATGTCCTTGCTGGTGAAGACGTTGACCACCGCGGGCGCAGCCTTGCGGGTGGCGTCGGCATAGGATGCGACGGCGCCGCCGGCCGAGCGGTCGAGGGGCGGCGCTTCGAACAGCGGCACGACGGTCTGGCCGCCGGCGCGCCGTTGCGGCAGCCATTCCGGACGCAGGGTGGCAACGATGAATAAAATCGCCAGGCAGACAGTCGTCGTCTGGGCGAAGATGAGCCAGAGTCGGCGCATGGAAGAGTGACGGAAACACGAGATTCGCAATCATGGCAGGGGAAGCAAGCACTATGCAAACCGATGAACTGTTCGCCACGGTGCGCACCAGCGATCTGACGGACTGGCTGGCGGCCGAACTGCAGGTGGCCCGCTTCAAGGACTACTGCCCGAACGGGCTGCAGGTGGCGGGCAAGACCGAGATCCGCCGCATCGTGACGGGCGTGACCGCCACCGAGGCGCTGATCCGCGAGGCGATCGCGCGCGAGGCCGATGCCATCCTGGTGCACCACGGTTATTTCTGGCGCGGCGAAGACCCGCGCGTGGTCGGCATCCGCCGCACGCGCCTGAAGCTGCTGCTCGAACACGACATCAACCTGATCGCCTACCACCTGCCGCTGGACGCGCATCCGCGCTGGGGCAACAACGCCCAGCTGGCCACCGTGCTGGGGCTGACGCCGACCATGACCGCACATGGCCCGCTGACGGTGGGCGACAGCGATCTGATCTGGATGGGGACGGCCCCCGGCCTGAACACGCTGGGCGAACTGGGGGACCGGGTGAACACGCGTCTGGCACGCACGCCGCTGGTGGTGGGCGACGCGGCGGCACCCGTCACGCGGGTGGCATGGTGCACGGGCGGCGCCCAGGGCATGTTGCAGCAGGCCATCGATGCGGGGGCCGATGCCTACATCACTGGCGAGGTGTCGGAACAGACCGTGCACCTGGCGCGCGAAACCGGGGTGGGCTTCATCAGCGCCGGTCACCACGCCACCGAGCGCTACGGCGTGAAGGCGTTGGGCGACGAAGTGCGGCTGCGCTTCGGCGTGTCGGTGGACTTCATCGATATCGACAATCCGGCCTGACTGCGGGTTAGTACGTACAGGATTGATTCCGATCAAGGAGTGCAGGCCGGGGCGTCGCTAAGCTGATCGTAAGGGTGGGGCGTTTCGCGCCACCGTGACTCGGGAGTCAGTCAGATGCTCAGCCGCCTCAAGGCGATGTTCCGCTACTTCAACGACGCGGTGCCGTTCCGGCTCGTGCCGGCCTTGATCGCCACCGCCGTGCTCATCGGTTTGCTGCTGGTGCCCACGCCCGAGGGCCTGACGCCCAAGGCATGGGGACTGGTCGCCGTCTTCCTGACCACCATCGTCGCCATCATCCTGAAAGTGATGCCGATCGGCGTGATGGCCATGATGGCGATCGTCATCGTGGCGCTGTCGCAGGTCACGTCGACCTCGTCGAAGGGCGCCATCACCGATGCCCTGAGCAGCTTCTCCAATCCGCTGATCTGGCTGATCGTGGTCGCGATCCTGATCTCGCGCGGTCTGAAGAAGACCGGGCTGGGCAGCCGTATCGGCCTGATGTTCATCGCGCTGCTGGGCAAGCGCACCATCGGCGTGGGCTATGGCCTGACGATCTGCGAACTGGTGCTGGCGCCGTTCACGCCCAGCAATACGGCGCGCGGGGGCGGCATCGTCCACCCCATCATGAAATCCATTGCCGCGGCCTTCGACTCCGATCCCGCCAAGGGCACGCAAGGCAAGGTCGGCACTTACCTGGCGCTGGTCAATTACCACGCCAACCCCATCACTTCGGCCATGTTCCTGACGGCAACCGCGCCCAATCCGCTGGTGGTCGACTACGTGGCGCGCGCCACCAACCAGAATCTGCACCTGACCTGGACCAACTGGGCGCTGTTCATGCTGCTGCCGGGCCTGGTCTGCCTGCTGGCGATGCCGCTGGTGGTGTATCTGCTGTCGCCGCCCGAATTGAAGGCCACGCCCGATGCCGTGACCTTCGCACGCGGCGAACTCAAGCGCATGGGTCCGCTCTCGGGTGCCGAGAAGGTGATGCTGGGCACCTTCGTGCTGCTGCTGTTGCTGTGGGCCAACATCCCGGCCATGATCTTCGGCCCGGCCTTCACGCTGGACCCCACCGTCGTCGCCTTCATCGGCCTGTTCGGCTTGATCATCACCGGCACGATTGACTGGGACGACGTGCTGTCCGAAAAAAGCGCGTGGGACACCCTGGTGTGGTTCGGCGCCCTGGTCATGATGGCCGAGCAGTTGAACAAGGTCGGCGTCATCGCCTGGTTCTCGGAAGGCATGAAGGCCGCCATCGTCAGCAGCGGCATGGGCTGGGAGCTGATCGCCGCCGTGCTGGTGCTGCTGTTCGTCTTCTCGCACTACCTGTTCGCCAGCACCACCGCCCACATCAGCGCCATGATGCTCGCCTTCCTGGGCGTGGGCGCGCAGCTCATCCCGGGCGAATACCTCATCCCCTTCATGCTGATGATGACAGCCGGTTCGGGGATCATGATGACGCTGACGCACTACGCCACCGGCACCTCGCCCATCATCTTCGGCAGCGGCTATGTGACGCTGGGCAAGTGGTGGGGCGTCGGGCTGGTGATGTGCCTGTTCGAACTGAGCGTGTTCGCCGTGGTGGGCGTGCTCTGGTGGAAGGTGCTGGGCCTCTGGTGATGCCCTGCTGCGCCGTCCCCTGGCGGGGACGGCGTTGCCTTGCCTGAAAGGGTCAGGGCTTGGGCGGGACAGCAGTGGCCGTCGTCGGCGTGACCGGCGCGGCCGGGCTCGCCTTCTTCAGTTCGTCGCGGATTTCGCGCAGCAGCACGATGTCTTCCGGCGTGACCTTAGGTGCCGGCGCTTCCTGGTGCTTCGCCTTATTGATCAGGCGCACCATCCAGAAGATGATGAACGCCAGCAAGACGAAATTGATCAGGATCGTGACGAAGTTGCCGTAGGCGAAGACGGTGGCGCCGGCCTTGGTCAGTGCGTCGTAGGTATACGGACCGGTGTAGTTGGGCGCGTCGCGCAACACCAGGAACTTGTTGGTGAAGTCGACCTGCCCGCCGATGATGAAGTTGACCAGCGGCATGACCACGTCCTTGACCATCGAATCGACGATCTTGCTGAACGCCGCTCCGATGATCACACCGACCGCCAGGTCGATGACGTTTCCACGCATCGCGAATTTCTTGAAGTCCTGCAAGACGCTCATGTTCCATCTCCTCGGGGGTGGGGGTTGAAACGATGATAACGGCATGCTCGGGTAGACCCGGGCCCCCATCGTTAAAGTTCGTATCCCGGCAGGTGGTACCAATGCATCGGGAAGGGTTATTCCCCCTGTGGGATTACCTTGTTCTAGCGCAAAGATGCAGGTATTCATTCTTCCTACAATCATTGGTTGTATGGCGCTGCGCCCAGCGCTGGCTCGATGCCCGTGAGGATCCCCGAAATGAGTCTGGACAACCCGGTAGACGCTTCCCGTCGGTTCTGGATCGGTACCACCTGTGCAGCAGGTGGCATCGCCGCCGCCGGGGTGGCGGTGCCGTTCGTCAGCACGCTGGCCCCTTCCGAGCGGGCCCGCGCCGCCGGGGCCCCGGTCGAAGCCAACATCGCCGGCATGGCCGTCGGTGAAATGCGCACCGTCGAATGGCGTGGCAACCCGGTGTGGATCCTGCGCCGTTCGCCCGAGCAGATCGAAAGCCTCAAGGCGACCGAAAGCCAGGTGGCAGACCCCGAGTCGCTGCGCAGCCGGGGCGAGATCACGCCTGAGTACGCCGCCAACCCGTGGCGCTCGCGCAACCCCGAATACCTGGTGGCCGTCGGCATCTGTCCGCACTTGGGCTGTTCGCCTACCGCCCGGCTCGCCGCCGGGCCGCAGCCCAACCTGCCCGCCGACTGGCATGGCGGTTTCCTGTGTCCTTGCCATGGTTCGACGTTCGACGTCGCCGGCCGCGTCTACAAGAACAAGCCTTCGCCCGACAACCTCACGATTCCGCCGCACGAATTCTTGTCCGACACGGTGATCCTGGTCGGCGTCGACGAGAACAACAAGGCCTGATCGCCGGACGCCGTCCGACGATCGCGTGACATTACATATTCGGTTCGACGGGACACACGCAGTCCCCGGGCCGACGGCAAGCGCCGCAAAAGGAGTAGGCACTCATGGCTGGCGAGAAGAAAGTCGAAACCACCGGGCTGGTGGGCTGGGTCGATGCCCGGTTCCCGCTCACGTCCACGTGGAAGGCGCACCTCTCGGAATACTACGCACCGAAGAATTTCAACTTCTGGTACATCTTCGGTTCGCTTGCCCTGCTCGTCCTGGTCATCCAGATCGTGACCGGCATTTTCCTGGTGATGCACTACAAGCCCGACGCCGAACGTGCGTTCCAGTCGGTCGAGTACATCATGCGCGAAGTGCCGTGGGGCTGGCTGGTGCGCTACATGCACTCCACCGGCGCGTCCATGTTCTTCGTGGTGGTCTACCTGCACATGGCCCGCGGCCTGATGTACGGCTCGTACCGCAAGCCGCGCGAACTGGTGTGGATCTTCGGCGTGGCGATCTTCCTCTGTCTGATGGCGGAAGCCTTCATGGGCTACCTGCTGCCCTGGGGCCAGATGTCCTACTGGGGCGCCCAGGTCATCGTCAACCTGTTCTCGGCCATCCCGTTCATCGGTCCCGACCTGGCGCTGCTCATCCGTGGTGACTACGTGGTGTCGGACGCGACCCTGAACCGCTTCTTCTCGTTCCACGTGATTGCCGTGCCGCTGGTGCTGCTGGGCCTGGTGGTCGCGCACATCGTCGCCCTGCACGAAGTCGGCTCGCTGAACCCCGACGGCGTCGAGATCAAGACCAAGAAGGACGCCCTGGGCCGCCCGCTCGACGGCATCCCGTTCCATCCGTACTACACCGTGCACGACATCTTCGGCGTGTCGATCTTCCTGATGGTGTTCAGCGCGATCCTGTTCTTCGCGCCGGAAATGGGCGGCTACTTCCTCGAATACAACAACTTCATCCCGGCCGACCCGCTGAAGACGCCGCCGCACATCGCCCCGGTCTGGTACTTCACGCCGTTCTACTCGATGCTGCGCGCGACCACCGACGTGTTCACCTGGGTGCTGGCAGCCTCGGCCGTGGTGGGCGCGATCTACATCGCCCTGCGTACGCGGCTCAAGCCGCGCACCAAGACGGCGGTCGTGGTGGGCCTGCTGGTGCTGGCCGTGCTGCTGCGCGTCATCGACGCCAAGTTCTGGGGCGTGGTCGTGATGGGCGGCACCGTGGTGATCCTATTCTTCCTGCCGTGGCTGGACCACTCGCCGGTCAAGTCGATCCGCTATCGCCCGACCTGGCACAAGATGGTCTACATCGTCTTCGCCATCAACTTCCTGATCCTGGGCTACCTGGGCGTGCAACCGCCCAGCGACATCGGCAACCTGGTGTCGCAGATCGGCACGATGCTGTATCTCGCGTTCTTCCTGCTGATGCCCATCTGGAGCCGCGTCGGCACCTTCGGCACGGTCCCCGAGCGGGTCACGTTCAAGCCGCATTGATGCGGCCGCACCCGGACCTCGGAAAAGACTAAACGGATATCAAGATGAAGAAGCTGATCGCGGCGCTGGTGATGATGATGTGCGGCTCGCTGGCGGTGGCGGCCGAAGGCGGTCATCCCCTGGAAAGCGCACCCAACCGGGTGAACAACCTGGTGTCGTTGCAGAACGGCGCCAAGTTGTTCGTGAACTACTGTCTGAACTGTCACAGCGCATCGTCGATGCGCTACAACCGGCTGCGCGACATCGGGCTGACCGATGTGCAGATCCGCGACAACCTGTTGTTCACGGGTGAAAAGGTCGGCGACCTGATGACCATCGCCATGACGCCCAAGGACGGCAAGGCCTGGTTCGGCGCTACGCCGCCCGACCTGTCGGTCATCGCCCGCGCCAAGTCGTCGCACGCCGGCACCGGCGCCGATTACCTGTACACCTACCTGCGTTCGTACTACCGCGACCAGTCCAAGGCCACCGGCTGGAACAACCTGACCTTCCCCAACGTCGGCATGCCGCACGTGTTCTGGGAACGCCAGGGTCCGCGCGAGTTGTCGACCGTCGCCGTCCACGTGGTGGGCGAGGGCGACAAGAAGGGCTGGGAGAAGGTCACCACCCTGTACGACGTCAACGGCATCGCCACCGTCAAGAAAGAACCGGTCACGGGCCACGTCGGCGGCGAGTCGCTGACGGCGCGCTTCATCAACAAAGACCCCGAACGGGCGGCTGCTTTCGACAACGATGTCGCCGATCTGGTCGCCTTCATGTCCTACATGTCCGAGCCCGCGCAACTGCAGCGCACCCGCCTTGGCGTATGGGTGATGTTGTTTCTCGCCGTGTTCGCGGTCATCGCGTGGCGGTTGAATTCGGTGTATTGGAAGGACGTCAAGTAAACTTGCACGTTTTCGATGCAGGGCCAGCGCCTGGTCGGATGCCAGCCGCTGGCCTTTCATGCTTATATATCGCCATTTCCTAAAGAGGTCCCCGCGATGATGGTGCTTTACTCCGGAACCACGTGCCCCTTTTCGCAGCGCTGCCGCTTCGTGCTGTTCGAGAAGGGCATGGATTTCGAGATTCGCGATGTCGATCTCTATAACAAGCCCGAAGACATCGGGGTGATGAACCCCTACGGCCAGGTGCCGATCCTGGTCGAACGCGATCTGGTTCTGTACGAGTCGAACATCATCAACGAGTACATCGACGAGCGCTTCCCGCACCCGCAGCTGATGCCCGCCGATCCGGTGATGCGTGCGCGCGCCCGCCTGTTCCTGTTCAACTTCGAGAAGGAACTGTTCGTGCACGTCGCGACGCTGGAATCGCGCAGCGCCAAGAGCGACGAAAAGGTACTGGAACACGCACGTTCGCAGATCCGCGACCGTCTGGCCCAGCTCGCCCCGATGTTCCTGAAGAACAAGTTCATGCTGGGTGAAGAGTTCTCGATGCTGGACGTGGCCGTGGCCCCGTTGCTGTGGCGTCTGGATCACTACGGTATCGAACTGCCCAAGAACGCCGCCCCGCTGCAGAAGTATGCCGAGCGGATCTTCTCGCGCCCCGCGTACATCGAGGCGCTCACGCCCTCTGAAAAGGTCATGCGTCGTTGATGAGCGAGACGTCCACCAAGCCCTATCTGATCCGTGCCTTGCACGAGTGGTGCACCGACAACGGCTACACGCCGTACCTGACGGTCACCGTCGATGCTCGCACGGTTGTGCCGCGCGAACACGTCAAGGACGGCGAGATCGTGCTGAACGTGGGCGCGCTGGCCACGCACAAGCTCGAACTGGGCAACGATTTCATCGAGTTCCAGGCTCGCTTCGGCGGCGTGGCGCGACAGATTTCGGTCCCGGTCGACGCCGTGACCGCCATCTATGCCCGTGAAACCGGTCAGGGCATGGCGTTCGAAGCCGTGTCGGCCGCCACCACGGGCGACGACGCGCCCGACGCCCCGCCGGCCCTGCCGACCCAGGATGCACCTGCCGAGCCAGCCGGCGCCGCAGGCGGTCGTCCGGCGTTGTCTGCCGTGCCCGATGCGCAAGGCGACCAGCCGCCCGCCGAAGGTGGCGAACCGCCCCAGGACCCGCCGCCGGCCCCGCCGCGTGGCCGTCCGAGCCTGAAGGTCATCAAGTAAGTCCGCGCCAGGGCCGGTCGGCCTTGGTACCGGCCGTGTGCAGCTTTGCCCGCACATGGTCTAGAATGCGGGTCGCGCCGGTGTAGCTCAGTTGGTAGAGCAGCTCACTTGTAATGAGAAGGTCGAGGGTTCGATTCCTTTCTCCGGCACCAGAGTTGAAGCAGAAGGCCAGTCCGTAACGGGACTGGCCTTTTGTTTTGGGCGTTGCCTGCGCAGGCATCTGGTTTCATATGGCGTTCATGCCTACACTTTGTTCATGCTACGCATCGACAATCTCAGCAAGCGCTACGGCGACCATGTCGTCTTCCAGAACCTGACGCAGACGTTCACGCCGGGGTGCGTGGCGTTGTGCGAAGAGGAAAACACCGGCAAGTCCACTTTGCTGGGCATCGTCGCGGGCGACATTGCGCCGGACGGTGGAGAGGTGTGGATCGACGGACATTCGTTGACGCAGGCGCCACAGCAGGCCAAGGGTCGGGTCGCTTATGTTCCCGCCAATTGCCTGACGTCGCCGATGCAGACGGGGCGTGAGCGGTTGGCGCAGGTCGCTGCTGAAAAGGGGGTTGCCCTGGACGATGCGGTGCTTGAACTGGCCTGTCGCCTGGGACTTGAGCCGCACCTGGACAAGCGTTTCGAGCAGATGTCGACCGGCACGCAGCGCAAGGTGTTTCTCACGGCTGCATCGTTGGGTGATCCGGCTGTGGTGGTGGCCGATGGTCCCAGCGATGGACTGGATGCCCAGGCTCGGGCGGTATTGGCTGATCTGTTCGTTCAGTGGTCCAAGGATCGGGTGGTGCTGTTTGCCAGTCATGATCGTGAACTGGTGAAGGCTTGTGGGGCGCGAGTTGTTGAGGTGGGTGGGTTGCGGTGAGTTTGGGTCGCGTTGATTCCGCGGTCAGCGCATAGCCGGACGACGCCTGCCGGTCGGGCGTGACGAAGGCGGTCCTGGCTGCGCCAGGACTTCCCGCGCGCCAAGCCCTGAACGGGGCGGGCGCGAACTCGGCCGGTGAACAGTCCACTGGACTGTTCACAAGCGTCGGCCTCAAACAGCGCGCCCTTGCTTCCCCGTTCAGGGCTCGGCGCGCGGCGCCTTCGACACACCCGACCGGCAGACGTCGTCCGGCTTGGGAAGGGGGCTTCCGTCCTTAGTGCGGCTGGTTTAACAGCCGCTGGAATAGTGACCCGAGGTGCTTGGGCGGATTTTGCGTCTCGCCGACTTCTTTCCAAAGCTGCGAGGATGAGACGCCCATGGCGGTTTCGACCGCGTTGGCGGCGCGCATGACGACCGAGTGGTCCATGTTGGGGAACTCGTGTTTGTGCGGGTCCAGGTACTTGGCGCTGAGTGGCCGCAAGCCGTTGCGCATCGCAACGAGCCAGGCGACGGTTTCGGCTTCGACTTCCCGGGTCGAGTCGCTTAGATGGGTGCGGGCCTGGATGTGTCTCGCCTTGTCTTCGCCCAGGTGGCCCAGGTACATGTGCGCCAGTTCATGAGCCAGCGTGACGGTCTGCGTACGGGTGTCGTGATTGCGATTGATATAGACCGTCCATTCATGCTTTTGCTTGGGTCCAGGACTGGTGCGGCGTTGCATGAGCCCGGCATTGCCGTCGCCAGCGTCGATCCATTCGACGATGAGCCTGTCCCGGCGCAGCCGTTCGACGATGGTGGCGAAAGCGTAGGCATCCATGCTGCCCAAGGTGGGGAAGGTAAAGGCACCGGCTGGCAGCGGCAATCCTTCCGTATCCTGGAAGTCGAAGACGAAATCGACCGGTCCCATGGTGCGCAGGACGATAAGGGGCCGCGCCCTGGGTTTGGGACGACGCTTGAAACGAATCCACCAGTCGGTTGCCGTGGCCGCGTGGGTCAATCCCGGTTTCTGCGCGTGCAGCAGCAGGGCGTTGAACGGCGCAAAGGCGCGCAGGCGTGCCACGAAGGCAAGCATCTGCCCGCGTTCGGCGGACGTTGCGTACAGATGGGTCTGATCGATGAGTTCGTCGATCAGGTTCCGGTTGATTCGGTCGTTGGCGTCGATGGGCGTTTGCGCGGCGTGGTCAGGCGTGGGGGCGAAGCTCAATTTGAGACTGGCTTATCTGGCGTGGATGGCGATATTCGTCCGGGCGGGAGGCCGACGCTGTGGCACCTGCGTGCGCTCATCGCCGCAGCCCGGCAGCGCGCTGAGATTCTACGTCGCTGATCCATCGGCCAAGGTCATTTGCCACCCGCCCATTCCTGCACTTGCTGATCCTGCCGCAGGCGCAAGCGGCGCCATTCGAGTACGGCGAAGACGTCGTCCGTGGTGAGCGTGGCGCCCACGGGCAGGGCGGCAACGGCTTCGCGTTCGAAGCGGCTGCGTAGCGCGGGATCGGGAAGCCAGGCTTCTTCCCACCAGTCGACGATGCGATCGCGGGCAGCGGCCAAGGCTGCCGCAGACGGGAGCTTGTCGCGTTTTTGATGGCGGTTGACGCGAGGCGAGGTGGGCATGAGGTTCCACAGGTCGCCGCACGGCCAGGCCGACCACGGAAAACAGTGGTCGATGTCCAGTTGGTCGGCGCGCAGGCGGGCTCCGCTCCAGACGCATTCGATCCGGCTTCCCCGGTCCAGCATGTGTTGCGCGACGCTGCGGGCAAGCAGCGTATCGCGGGCGGGTTCCAACCATTGAAGCGCGGCCTCTGCCTCGCCGATGGCGATGATACGGCCCATGCCGTCGCCATAAGCGCGTACCAGCCGGCTCCATTCCGCGACCAGGACGGGTTCGATCCAGGCGCCCAGGCGTTGCAGGGATCGCCAGACGTGGCCGGGCACCGTCAGCGTGCCGAAGGTGCCCAGCAGGTCGCCTGCAAGCGTGATGTCGTCGCTGGCCTTGGGCAGCGTCGACATCGTGCCGCGAAAAACGCATGCCTTCGAGTTGGGAAAGCGGATGTAGTTGGCAGGCATGTCGACGATGGTCCGCCGGGCGTCGACCAAGGCACGCCACACTGCCTGTGCGCGAGGCCCTGTGAAACGCGCGCCGATGCGCAGATCCTGGCCCGATACCTTGCTGGCCAGCAGGCTGCGAAAGCCTTCCTTCGCAAAGCCCAGGCCATCGGGGCCTGCGTTACCCGGCATCTGAGGCAAACCCGCAGCCACCAGCGGCAAGTACATGCGGACCCAATTCAGGGCGACCGCTCCCAGTGGAACATCCACGACATCCTGATGCGGATGGGGCACGGCGAGCGCAGGTGCCGTATCGGCGATTCTGGCGACGGCGCGCAACAGACCGAGCTTGTACGTCGAAGATTTGTTGTCGTTGAGAATGATGCCGCGCAGCAGCGGCAGCGCGCCGGCTCCATCGTCCGGCAGGCGCAGGCACATGCTGGTCCAGCGCACTTCGTTCCGACCAAGCTGATCGGACGTGGCCACCGATCGCAAGACTGTCAGCCCATGACTGCGTGCCAGTCCCTCCACTTCGCCGGGAGGCGCGGGCCACATCGGTCGATCCGGCTCAGGCGGCCCCTCGCGCAGACTCATCATCAGCACGCCGCCGGGTTTCAGCAGCGTCGCGATCTTGCGGAATGCCCGGGTTCTGACGGTGGGCGGCACATGCATCCACACCGCGCTCAACAGGATCAGGTCGAACGAAAGCCCCAGCCGATGCACCGCAGCCAAGTCCGGCAACCGGTCATCGATCCAGCGAATGCCTGCTTCCGGATGCCGCTGCTGCGCCTCGGCCCGCATCCCCGCAGCAGGCTCTGCCGCCACGACTTCATAGCCCAGCGACACCAGCCAAGCCGCATCACGTCCCGACCCCGCGCCCACATCCAGCGCCATCAACGCCGTGCCACGCGCAATGAACGGCAGCAACTCGGCATGTACCGCCTCGGCTTGCAGACGCTCATACCGGTCAGCCAGCAAACCAGCGTGTGCGTCATACGCAGCAACGGTGTCGTTCATTCGAAAAATTGTCGGGAAAGAAGGCCCAAAGTGTCGACTACCCTCTGGGGCAGTGCAAGTTGAGAGGTGACAACGCGTTGCGGCTCTTCCGATGGTCGCCCGCTCCATGGGGCGGGGCATGCTCGTGTCGAATCAGCGCGCTGGACGTGAGTAGCGAACTAATCGTCCAGCAGACGATCTCAATCTAAAAGATGATTTTTGCGTCAAGAAATTATGATTCATTGCATTTTGTTGATATAAATATCAAATGCAGACACTTCAAGAGTTGGGGGAAGCCGTTGCGGCTCGGCGTAAAGCGCTGAACTTACGGCAGCAGGTCGTTGCAAGGCAGGCCGGTATTACGCCGGAGTCCTTGTCTCGCTTCGAGCGAGGGCGGAGTCCTGAGTTCGGCACTCGCAAGCTGCTGGCGGTGCTGGCGGTTTTGGGGATGGAG